>MDTB01084423.1_pt1 | contig 37666 bp, 37 predicted proteins | sample 811161 | NCBI WGS metagenome assembly MDTB01 (sample SAMN05326650, study PRJNA326480) | marine metagenome | isolation source: seawater | place: Mediterranean Sea | collected 2009 | reverse complement strand
CTATTATTTATAACATCAACTATTTTTTTTGGTTTTTGTAAAAATATTATCCTGTTACTATTAAAGAAAATATCCTTATTTTTTATACATTTAAGTAAAAATTTAATTATATTTGTATTTGGATGCAATAAAAAAACTAAATCAAAGTCGAAATTATTTAAAAATTTTTTTACGAAGTAAGTAGTGCCAATTTTATTTGAAATATTTTCGAGTTTTGAATTATTTCCTAAAATATATAATGCATATTTTTCTGATTGGTGGTCAAAACGAAACCTGAAGATTAAACTGAAAATATTAAATAAAAATTTAATAATACTAGGAATTTTTAAAGTTTTATTTTTTTTAAAGGATTTTGTTCTAAAAGTATCCATTGATTTAATATAATTAAATTTCAGAGTTTTAATTATTTTAGTGGATACTTTAGTTTTTTTTTTTAAAACATAATATTGTTTGAATAAATTTTTAGCAAGGATATATCTGTTTTTAACAAATGATCTTTCAGGTTTTAAATATTGTATTTTATAAAACTTTGATAACTCATAAAATATATAATCCTCTTCAGTAGGATTATTTAAATAAAAAGTAGAAACAAATATTATTTTATTTTTATAACTTTGTATTATTTTTTTTAAAAAATTATCTATTAAATAGATTTTTTCTAAATCGAGATAAATATTTTTTTTTATATAGTAGCTATGAATATAATTGAGTCTTTTATCTTTATTAAAATTATTATAAATTTTTTTTTCTTTAGAATAGTTGAATAATATTATTTTTTGAAAATTTTTTTCTAGTTTTTTTATTATCGCTTTTGCCAGGTATAAATTATTATTAGAATATTCAAATAATATTAAAACTTTTTTTTTCATATAAATTTTATGACTAAATAAATTAAACACTAAACTATAATGATAGAATTTTTTATTTAGTATATAATTTTAAAAATGATGCAGCATTATATAACAAAAAGCAAAATTTTTGTTCTTGTTGAGTAAGTTTTCCTAATTTTATTTTATCTTTTATAACATTAATTTTTATTATTTTGTTTAAATATTTGTTTGTTGAAATTAAGTTTATAAATTTTTTTGATTTAATATCGATTGTTTCATTCAAAGGTAAATAAAAACCTGTTTTTTCTGGATTTAATATAATTTTTTTTGGTAATTTGTTTAAAAAAGTTTCCCTTAGAATATATTTAGCAATTCCATTTTTGATTAAAAAATTTTTACTTATTGAATTTCTAAAGTTATAAAAATAATGATTTAAGTATGGCATCCTTGACTCTATCGAGTTATGCATTGATATATTGTCCATATTATGCGCTTGGGTTGGTAACGTGTCAGAGAAGAGATCATTGTCTAGATGTTTGATAAAAAGGTCTTTTATTTTATTATCTATATTATTTGGAAAATTTTTAGTCTTATAATCAATCTTTAAAAATTTTTGATAAATATAAGTTTCAAATTTGAAGCCTTGTTTTTTTAAATTTTTTTTGTACATCTCTAGATTTTTTAATATCTCAGTCCTTATAAATGGCACTGTTTTATTTTTCCAATTTCTAAATTCTGTTTTATAGTTTTTATTCTTTTTAATAGATAGCAGGTAACTTAAATGATGAGCATAGTAACCACTGAATATTTCATCAGCTCCATTTCCTCCAATAATTACTTTATGGCCATCTTTTTTTGCTTTTTGACAAATTTTATTAATTGCCAAATCTGTTGTTGATAATAGGGGAAAACCAGTGTCCTTTATTAAGTTATCAATAAGTTTAAAGTTTTCTTTTTCTTTTGACATATTTATATACTCATGATGTAGATTAAGCTTCTGTTTAATCAAATTTATATTTTTAGTCTCATCATAGTTTTTAGTTTTGTGTTTTATTGAATAAAACTTTGTTTTCTTTAGATATTTGCTCGCTAGATAAGAAAGTATAGATGAGTCTACCCCGCCACTTAAAAAAAAAGCAATGGGTACATCGGATCTAAATGTTTTAGGAACAACCTGATTAATTTCTTGCCTTAATAATTTTTTTGCAAAATCGAAGTTTTTAATTTTAGGATTATAATCTTTAAAATTTTTGTAATCAAAAAATTTAACTTTAAAATCTTTATTTATTTCAATTAATTGACCTGGGTTTAAAAAGTTAATATTTTTAAAAAAAGTATTATTCTCAGAATAAATAGTTCTAAAACCATATTTTAAATAATTAAAAATTTTAATATAGTTAACCTTATATGTTTTTGTGCTAAGTTTTTTTATATAGTTTACATTAGATCCATATATAAATGTTTTTTTATTTTTATCTAAGGAAAAAAAAACTGGTTTTTCTCCAAACATGTCTCGACATAAATAAAACTTATTATTCTTTTTTGAATAGTATGCAAAACCCCACATTCCATGAATTTTATCCAATTTTTTAGGACCATAAAAATTTAAATATTTTAATAGGACCTCAGTATCTGATTTAGTTTTGAAAATGATTTTGTTTTTCAATAAATCTTTTTTTAGTTCAAGATAATTATATATCTCACCATTAAATGTTAATATCCCTTCTTCATCCTCGATTGGTTGATTTGATCTGTCGTTAATATCTATTATTGATAATCTAGATGCACAAAATAAAGTTTTGAATTTTCCCAAATAAAATTCTTTAAAACCCTGATAGTCAGGACCTCTTAATTTCATTAATTTAGTGCATGAATTAATTTTTAGTTTATTTGGATATAATTTTTGAGCCCCAACATATCCTGCAATTCCACACATAAATTTGATTAAAATTTTAATTTTTAAAAAGTCTTACTATATAATCCATATCTATCAAAATTTTATTATCAATAAAATAAACTTATTTTTTTTCAAAATACTTAATCATATGTAAATCTTCAGGGTGGTTTATATCTACCGCCTCTTTACTGGGTACTATAAAACCATAAGGTTTTTTTCCAAGCGCCCATCCATCATCTTTATAATTCAATATATTTTTACTTTTTCTTAAATAAAGCCCACCTGTAAATTTATAAGAATTAGGACGGTTCTGTCTTGGAAATAAGCTTTTAATATTTTTTGGTTTTGTAAGAAAAGTTATTTTGCCATCTTTTTCTATTTTTTGGGCAGTTAATGGATGGAAATCATTTATTTTTGAAATAGTTGCAACTCCACTTGCATTTTTTTTGTAAAAAAGATCGACAGATTTTTTTATGGACTCAACCGAAAGAAAAGGTGAAGTAGGTTGCAGGGAAATTATGTCTTCAAAGAATTCTCCTTTTAAAATAAATTTTTCTAATAAATCTTTTAAAACAAGTGCTAGGGTAGTTTTTCCATCTGATAAGTTTTTGGGTCTTAACTCTAACATTTCTGCACCTGCTTTTATAGCTTCTCTTGCGTAGATTTTTGAGTCAGTCGAAATGATTACTTTAGCAAACAATTTAGAATTAACTGCTTTCTTTGTTGCAATATTTATAAGAGTTTTATTATTTATTTTTATTAAATTTTTATTTTTTATTGATTTAGATCCAGATCTTGCAGGAATAACAGCTAAAATTTTATTAGACATTAAATAGCTTAATTTGTTTTATCTCTTTGAATGCTTTAGAAATGATCATTTTATTTTTTGAACTAAGTTTTTCTCCAGGTATTCTAGATTTTGAAAATGGTAAACCAGATAATCTCATTAGTTCTTTGTATCCCGGGAAACCTGAGTTTCTAATTGCATCAATTATTGGTGTTTCTCTATTAACTATTTTTAAGGCTTTATTAAAATAATTTTTTTTCATAAGTTGGAAAAATTTAATATCAAACTCAGGTTCAAACCATGACCAACAACTATGCATAGCTCTTGCACCCCACTGTAAAGTCCAAAATTGAGTCGTTTTTCCAAATCCATCAAAACAAATTTTATTTTTTAAAATTTGATATTGATTTTTTAGATGATTTATGTCTTGTGTATGTAATTTAAATCCTACAATTGATTTATTTTTAGATATTTTTTTTATTGCATTTAGTGATAAACCAATTCCATTTCCAAATGGTTGGTCGTGAAAAAATATAGGAGATCTAACTACATCTGAAAATTTACTTATATAATTAATATAAAATTTATCGTGTTTTTTTGGTGAATAAGACCTTAGTGTATATTTGCTCCCAAAAAAATTTGCACTTTCTTTTAATGATTGAGGTTTTACTACCAAAGCTGAGGCACCTGCTTCCATCATTTTTAAACTTTCATTCACTTGAGAAGCAATACTACCACTTCCAATTGGTTGAGCTAATAAAAAACTATCCTTATCGATTTTTGAAGCTATGAATTTTGTGATTTCAATTCTTTCATGTTCACTCATGAATTCAAATTCAGTTGCTGTAGATGCTAAATAAAAATTTTTGATATTTTTTTTTATTTGAAATTCTAAAAATTTTCCTAATTTTAAAAAATCTATGCTTAAATTGTGTTTATAAAAAGAGGGCACAGGTAATATAATACCACTTAGATTTTTTTTTAATTTTTTACTCATTTTTATAAATCCAGTAATTTCCCATTGCTAGATAGTCAACTGCTCCTTGTTCTAATGCTCGTAATGCATCATATGGAGAGCAAACAATTGGCTCCTCATGTAAATTAAAACTTGTATTAACAAGAGCCGCTATTCCTGAGAGTTTCTCATACTCTTCTAAAATTTGATACAAAGACTCATTATTCTCTTTTTTTACACTTTGCGGTCTCGCTGTATTATCTACATGTGTTACAGCAGGAATTTGATTTTTTTTGTCTTCTTTAACATTTAAAGTCATTGTCATAAACTCTAGAGTTTTATATTCATCTTTGTAATTATAAAGGTAAGTATCACATTTATTATCTAATATAATTGGAGCAAATGGCATAAATTCTGTTCTATTTAATCTTTTATTTAAAATTTGATTAATATCTTGGTTTTTTGGACTTGCTAAAATACTTCTATTACCTAAAGCTCTAGGACCCCACTCCATTGATTCATTAAATCTTCCAACTATTTTTTCTTCAAATAATTTTTGAGCAATTTTTTTTTCAATTTTTTCAATTTTTTCAAAACTAAAATTAAATTTTTTAATATTCAGTAAAATACTTTCATCTGTATAACTTGGTCCAAAATAAATTTGCTTAAAATTTTCTCTAACAGGTAAGGAAGATTTTTTCTCATAAATATAAAGTGCTGCACCAATGGAAAGTCCACCATCATCCATACCTGGCATAACAAAAACATTTTTTTTTGTTTTTTCTTTAATTATTTGATTTAATTTAACATTTGCAAATACCCCTCCTGATAAACATATATTTTCGACATCATGCATTTTAAGGGTATTTAATATCAAATTAGAAATTTTGTTTTCTAATTCGTCCTGAGCATATCTTGCAACAGTTTCTCTATTTACACCCGTAAAATGTTTTTTTAAAAAATTTTTTAAAATTAGCTCATAATATCTCATTTCAATTTCTGAACTATTAATTAAACTTTTAAAAAAAAGTTTAGGATTTAATTTTATAAATTTTTTAAAAAGAACGTATCTTGACTTTCTTTCATTTTGCATAAGTGTATTTCTTAATGATAAACCATTAAAAGTAAGCTCAACTGGAGATTTTATGTCTTGAGTGTTTTTCTCCCCATATGCAGCTAAACCTGTTATCTTGCCTTCATGACGTAATGGTTTAAAACCTAAAAATTGGGTGACTGCTGAATAAAAAAAGCCTATTGAGTCAATAGCTTTTGATGATGAAATAAGTTTGAAATTACTGAATCCATTTTCATTTTTATTTGCAACAAATGTTTTGTGACATTTATCATCACCTTTTCCATCACAAGTTACAATCAAAGATTTTTTATATTCAGATGCATGGAAAGCACCCACAGCATGACAAAAATGATGATCTAAAAAAATTACTTTATTATAATCAATTCCAAATTTTAAAAGATTTTTTTTTAAAATTTTATTTACTATTTTTTTTCTTATATTCAAAAATTTAAAAATGTTGTCAAAAATATTAATTATTACGGATAATATTGTTATTAAAAAATTACTTTTATACTTAAATTTGATAAGATAGTTTTTTAAAGAACCACCTGCTGTATCTATTTTTTTTTTCTTTCCAATAATTGCAACGTAATCGATGTCTTCACCCCTTAAATTGAATTCTTTCATTACATAATTTAAACTTTTTTGAGGCCAGCTTTTGTCAAACTTTACACGAGATAACCTTTCCTCTGAGATTGCAAAAACACACTTGCCATCTTTAACATAAGATACGTTAGCATCATGTCCATAATGAATTCCTAATACATTCATAGTATTAAAATTTAAAATCTTTCATTAGATAGTCAGCTATTTTTAAATCATTTTCATCATGAATATCAACAGAAGTTAAAAAATCATCATTTAAAATAATTTCAACGTTGTCTCCAATTCTTTTACCTTTTCTCCACAAATTTGCCCTTGAAACACAAAATAATCCTGTATCTTCTCTGACAATATATTTTTTTACTTGTCTTGATGAATATTCTTTCATAAAATCTTTAATTCTTTTCCACTTTCCAAATTTGTAATTATTTCTTTCCCAAAAATTTTTATGTGTCTTACAGCCTACAAACACGCTCTCGATTTTATTATTATTTTTAATTTTGTTTATACCTTTTCTTATCCAAGTATTTCTTCTAAACAAATCTGTACAAGTCAAAAACACGCAAAGTTTAAATTTTTTATTAATCATTTTTTCATATGTTAATAAAGCGTGTTGCAAAGTTTTTTCAGTTGTAGAAAATTTTCCACTATGTCTCTTGGGCCTTATGAATGGTGTTATAGCACCATATTTTCTTGCCACTTTTGCAATTATTTCATTATCTGTTGTAACCAAAACTGTACCTACTAAATTAGACTTTAAAGCATACTCGATTGGATACTGTATTAGTTTTTTTTTATTTAACATACGTACATTCTTCATTTTTAAACCCTGAGAGCCTCCACGTGCTGGTATTATACAAATGATGTCAGATTTTTTAATTGTCATTTTGAAATTATTTAATATTAGCTGTAATTTTATTAACTCTTAAATTTTTTTTTAAAAACTTTTCTGATTGCAAATTGTGCTTGAAAAAAATTCATATCGAGACCATTTATACCTCTGATATTTAATTTTTTTGCATTTTTTAATAAAAGAGTTTTTTTTGGATTATAAATAATATCATAAACAATTTTTATGTTATTTTTTTTTGGTAAATCACATGATGTTTTGTTTTCCATTTTGCCAAATCCTATAGAAGTTGAGTTTACGATCATGTTGAAACTACCTAGAAGATCTTCTTTTTTATTCCATTTAATCCAATGGCATCCAAGTTTTTTAATTTCCTTTGAGAAATTTTTTCTTGTTGCACAGTAAATTTTTGTTTTTTTAGAAAAATATTTTCTCAAAAATACTAAAGCAGATTTTCCTGTACCCCCATAACCAAGTAATAGAACTTTTTTAAATCTTTTGTTAATTATATTTTTTTTTAACGTTTCATAAAAACCAATTCCATCTGTATTTATACCCTTTAATGTTTTATCTTTATAGATGCAGTTTACTGAGCCAATTTTTTTAGTTAATTCATCAACATTTTTTCCAAGGTAATTATAAATTTTTTCTTTATATGGCACTGCGACTGCACCACCTAAAAATTTAGTATCTTTGTTTAAATATCTTAACAATTGTTTCAAATTGTTTTTTTTAACTTCAAGAGGCATCATCTTGCAGTTAACTCTATTTTTTTTTAATATTTTATTCCAAACTTTTGGTGATCTAGCAAAATTAGTGCCATGACCACCAATTATTAAACAATACGATTTAGTTTTAATTTTAGAGATTTCACTAAGACATTGATTAAAATCTAACATTAAACTATTTTTTTATTAATACTTTTAGCAACTTTTTTTGATTTTTGAATTAGCGTTTTAAATTGATTAAAATTTAATGGTTGTAATGGATCTACAGCTGCATTCTTGGGATCGGGATGAACTTCAATTAGAATACCGTCAGCCCCAGCGGCAATACTTGCTAAGGTCATAGATTCTACCCATGGAGCCCAAAATGTTGCATGAGAGGGATCAGATATAATTGGCAAATGACAAATTTCTTGGACTGCTGGAATTACCTGTAAATCCATTAAAAATCTTGAGCTAGATCTGTGAGTGTGAGGAACTGATACACCTCTTTCACAAAGAATTACATTTTTATTACCCTCAGCTAAAATATATTCTGCGGCTCCAAGCCAATCTCTTAAAGAACTACCATAGTGTCTTTTTAACATTATAGGCATTTGAGTTTTTGCGCATTCTGTCAATAAAGGATAGTTTTGCATGTTCCTACTACCTATTTGAATAATATCTGTTGAATGACAAATATCATCTAAATATTTTAATTCCATTATTTCAGTAGTAGCTATTAAACCATATTTATTTTTTGTTTCTTTTAACCATCTCAATCCATCTAGTTTTGTTTCATAATATTTTTTACTTCTGTATGGAAATGTTAAAGGTTTAAAAGCTCCACCTCTTAATCCTGAAATTTTTATTGATTTCAAAAATTTTCCTACTTTGCCAATCATTTTATAATTTTCAACAGTATTAGGCCCTGCTAAAAATGGAATTTTATTTCCACCGAATTCAACATTTCTTACCTTAACAATTGATTTATGTTTAATATTTTTTTTTGCACATAAAGGAATTTTTGACTTTAGGTCATCTAAAGAAATATCTTTTCCTGGAAATTTATTATCCATTACTATTACCTAATTTTGATGAGTATAATTTATCACTTGATCTGATATTCTTTTTGATTTCAATGCTTTTATAAATTTTTGACACTATCTTTGATGTTTTAAAGGCTCGTTTACTGCACCAACTAAAATTATCAACATTTTTATTATATAACAATTTTTTTGTGATGATATTAAGTAATTTCTCATGTCCATTACCATAACCATGATCAAACCTCTCTGAATGTTTTTTGAATTTATGTTTTTGTTCTTCTCCATGAATAATCCAATTAGATATCATATTTAATGCAATTCCACCAATTTTAAAAATTCCTTTATTGGTAACTAATTCAATCGAAGCTTCTGTATCATTGGGTCTAAACCCTGTTGTACCTATAATTTGACCAAGTCCACCATTTTTTAATTTAAAAGATGCAGAAATTGTATCCTCACATTCTAACTTATTAATAATAGTTGACGAAAATGAATTAATTTCAATTACCTCAGAAACAACATTAATCATTGCATCTAAATGATGTATAAGTTGTTGATTGAGAACTCCTCCATCCATTTGCCAAGTTCCATGCCATCCATCACTGTAATAACTATTATCTCTTGACCAAATTAATCTTACATTACAAAAAATAATTTTACCTAATTTTTTACTATCAATTTGTTTCTTTAAAAATTGTATGGCATTATTTAGTCTGTTTTGATAAACAACCCCATAAAATACTTTTCTTTTTTTTGAAATTTTAATCAATTCTTCACATTGCTTCGGTTTTAAACTCATAGGTTTTTCACATAAAACATTAAAACCTTTATTGAGAGCATACTTAGTATGAACATAATGGAGCCCAGATGGAGAAAGAATAAGTACTAAATCAAGTTTTTCTCTTTTTAACATTTCTGAAAAAACTGTGTAATTTCTAACACTTTTTAAGTTAATTTTACTAAATTGGTTAATATCTTTGTCACAACAAGCAATAATTTTCATTTTAGGAATTTTCTTTTTTTTATATAATTTTAAATAATGATCAAATACTCTACCACATCCAACCACACCAATTTTTAAAAAAGTTTTTTTCATTGAATTATTATACAACTTATCTTATCGCCAAGTCTTTTTTCAGCATATATTAATTCTGGAGATAATACAGTCGCAACTGGGCTTAAACTTTTATATAAAGGTTTTTTATCAACTCTCAATTTACCAGCATCATCTAACCTAATTAAATTTTTATTTGGTTGTTCTTTCCAGTACATTCCATAATCTTTTTTAATTGGAATTACTGTATCATAGTTTTCTGCAAAAAATTTTTCGAACAATTTTTTATAATAACTTGAACCTTTTAAAATGTAATCAACATCTACTATCATTACAGCATCTATTATTTTGCCATTTTTTTTTTGAAATTCGATGAGACCTTTTTTAATTTTTTTAATAGTTCTTAATTTTTTTTCTTTAACAAAGAAAGCATCAAAAAAGAGTTTGTCTTTTATTTTTGGAAGAATATTTGAACTATGTGTAACAACACAAATATCTCCCAAAAAAAACTTATCACTAATTGAGTTTTTAAACTTTTTTAAATTTTCAAAAAAAGATTTACTATTTTGATTTGGGTTATGAGATATGATCGTTAATAAATTATGAGTTTGGAATAATTCTGCACTGCATTTTGATTTTTTAATAACAAAATTCTCCAATATTTTACCAACTCCAATTGAACGTTCCGTGTCTAATGAATGATTTAGACCATGATAATGCCAAACACTTGCTTTTGGCTCATAAACTATATTATATTTTTTTTTTATTATATTTTTTGCCCAAATTCTATCTTCAATATGTAGAACTTTGTTATTAAAAGGATTTTGTTTAAGTACACTTTTTAATATTGCACTATTAGCATTATGAAAAAAATAATCTTTTTTTTGAACTCTTCTCTCTAGACCAAATTGATTAAGTAAATCTCTTTTATCGTTAAATGATGAAAAAGAGTATGGCATCTGCCTTCCATAAACAGCTGCTGTATTATGCTCAAAACTATTGACTAAATTTAATAACCAATTGCTAGTGGTTGGAATACAGTGAGCTGAAAGACAAACTATTATTTCATTTTTTGCATGTTTAGCGGCATAATTTAAAGCTGATCCGGGTAAATAGATTTTAGGATTATAATTTATTAATTTAATTTTATATTTTTTGGCAATATTTCTTGTTCCATCTTCACTGTTATTATCTAAAACAATTACTTCAACTTTCTTATTATCATAATTTTGATTTTTTATGCTGTTAAGACAACTACCAATCCACTTTACCTCATTTTTCGATCTTATAATTATAGTTACAGATTTTTGTAAACTTGGCATCTTTATTTTTTTCATAAAAGTTTTATTTCTTATAAAGTGAAATTTGAACTTTTAATAACATCTATTTAAAAATTTTAAACATAATTTAAATATAAGCTTTAAAGAAAAGTGAGTGGAATTCATATTTTTTTTTGATTTAAGAAGTAAAATTTTTTAACTTTCTTCCTATATGGAAACAAATATTTCCAATTCTATTTAACATTTTATTAAGATATAGAATTCTTAAAATTTTCTTTAGAATATTTTTAAAAAAAACAAAATAATTATTATAATATATAGGATTTGTATAAAACTTTTTTGAGATTTGTTTAATATTTTCTAATTCATTTTTAATATCTCCCTCATAGTTTTTAGATATTCTCTCTGTTAATAAAAAATGAATCCTTCTTTGATGTTTAGAAGTCTCTGAAATTATTGTTTTCCAATTATTATCATAAGGATACTCAGAAATTCTAATTGGCTCTCCTACATGATTTTTTTCATATCTATTAACATTTAAAAAATATCCACCTTCTTTTGTAAATTGCTGAATAAATTTAAAGTAGGACTTAACAACTTTAAAATTCATCTCCATCATAGATCTAGCATTTATAAAAAAATCAATTTTAATTTTATCATCGATATTACAGTTTGGAGGAAGAATTATTATATCGTTTTTTTCAAAATCTAAATAAGATAAAATATTTTTTTTTTTATAATCATCAAACAGAAAAAATTTTTTTTGAGGAAAGAGTTCTTTTAAATAATAACTACTTAATAAGTTTGCCTCTGGTAGATCAATTAAAAATGCTTTTGTATCATAATTTTTTATAAATAATTCAATTAAGCTTCCAAAACCTCCACCAATTTCACAAATGTTAGAAATTTTATTATCTTTAAATATTTTATTCTCAATAACCCAAAACCAATAAATGTGGATTAATTTATTATAATCTACTAAAGATTCTTTGTATTGTATTAAGCTATCAGAGTTACCAATATTTTTATTTGGTAAATTGCTTAAAACAAATTCTTCAGAAGTTAAACTAATTATTTCAGAATATAATTTAAAAGAAAATTTATCGTGGTGATCATCAAGACCACTACTTAGTTTGCTATTTGAATTTCTAAAATTGATTAAATTTTCTACATTGAATTTTTTACTGTCAAAAAATTTTATCCAATGTTTACTTTTTTGGTCTAAATTTTCATCAATGCTATAAAAAAAAGTAGATGCATCTTTATAAATATCTATAAATTTTTCAGGGGACATAAAAATAAACTAGTAAATATCAAACGTTTATTCAATATCTTTTTAAATTTTAAATAAACAATCATTTAGACTTATTAATTACTGGATAATTGAAGTTACTTGGTAAATTGAATTTAATATCTAAAAAATCCTCTACTCTATTTAGGTTATTAATAGGATCTTTCACTAAATCTTCAAAATTTAAAATTAATATATTTGGTTCATTTGACCAATTTTCTTTCCATTTATCTACATCTTTTGTAACTTTTTCTAATAAAAATTTATAAGTAGGACTATTTACATTATTTAACTTAAATTTAAATTTGTTTAAAACACCACTTGTTTCTCTTAGTAACAAAACTTTTTTATAATTTTTAAAAAATTCTTTATTTAAATCAGTTGGAGAAAAATGCTGTTTAAAAATATTATTATTATTATTTTGTAAAAAATTATCATATTTATTAAATAATTTAATATTACCTATGAAAGAATCGGAGTGAAATAATCCTAAATATTTATATTCTTTAGATGAAATAAAATTTATTAATGTTTCTAACAAGTCAGCATTAAAATAGAATTTATCAAATTTTAAAAATAACTTAATAACTATTTTTATTAATGCTAAACTAATGTTAGTAAGAAAATTATAAAAGTCTATCTCATGTGCTCTTATTTTACGACATTTGTAGTCTGTATAATTATTTATAACTTTTTTAAAACTTTGAGATCCAGAATTAGGTATTGCAAATATGATTTTTTTTGCCTTTTCCATATATTTTAATTAATTTTTAAAGTAATCTTTAATAGTCTTAATTACAAATTTTTGCTTTGCAAAACTTAAATCTACAAAAATTGGAATACTAAGAGAATTATCAAAAAATTTTTCAGCACCAGGAAAATATCTTGAATTTTCTTTATATGCTCTAAATTTATATATTGGTATATAATGTTGTTGAGTAATAATATTATTCCCTAAAAGATATCTCATAAAATGTTTTTTATTTTTTTTAAGCTTATTGAACTCAATATTTATTAAAAATAAGTGAAAAGAAAATTTGCCTATATTAGAATATTTTGGAGTTTTAAAATAACTATTAAAATTAGTAAACTCAGATATATAATAGTCATAAATTTTTTTTCTTTGCTTTAAAAATTTATTTATTTTCTTTAGCTGCGACAATCCTAATGCAGAATTTATGTCTGAAAGTCTATAATTAAAACCGTGATCAACAATATCATATTCCCAATAATTTTTTTTAGCCCTAAGTATTCCATGGTTTCTATATAATTTAATATTCTTAGCTATATTGAAATTATTAGTTGTTATAATGCCCCCTTCTCCTGTTGTTATTGTCTTAACCGGATGAAGAGAAAAAGTAGAAATATCTGCATGTTTACAAGAACCAATTTTATATAATTGATTCTTATAGAAATATTCAGATCCTAATGCATGGCAAGCATCTTCGATTATTAAAAAATTATATTTTTTTTTTAATTTATAAAAATTTTTTGAGTTTTCTGGATAACCACCATGATACATGATTACCAAAGCTTTTAATTTTTTAAGTTTATTTTTTTTTATACACTCTTCGATTTTGTCTGGTGTGATTTGACCAGTTAGTTTATCAACATCAACTAAATAAACCTTTAGATTCATTATTTTTGCCATATTATAAGATGCTATAAAGTTTATAGCGGGCATTAAAATAGTATCGTTTTTTTTCAAGCCAGCAGACAACATTGCTAAATGGAGAGCGGCTGTTCCACTACTACATGTATAACTATACTTGCATTTAAAAAACTTTTTTAATTTTAGTTCAAACCTTTTAACAATAGGGCCCGTTGTAATTAACTCATTAGAAAGAGCATCGAAAACTAATTTTTTGTCTTTCTTATCTATTAACTGTTTCCCATAGGGGATCTTCTTCATACTTAATTAATTCTATTAATTGGTTTAAGGCTTACTTTAGATTTAAGAATACTACTTATTTTTCTTTTCGAAATCTCATTAAAGACTTTATCTAATATTTTTATATATTTTTTAATATTATTTTTATTATGAAAAATTGTTATATAGATTAGGTTTGTTGCTAAAATTTTATTTTTAAGCATCTCTTGAGTAAGAAAACTTTTTCTTTTTTGATGATTATCGTAAAATTCAAAAGATGGTATAGCGTTTGATCCCATTATTCTGATTGGTAAATTGTATTTTTTTGACAAATCATTCCATAATTTTTTTATGAATTTTCCATTTTTTTCGACTTGTTTAAAAACATTTAATCTTTTAAACTCATCAATTGAGGATAGAGCAGCTGTGTATCCAATTCGTTCACCCCAAAAAGTACTACTAATGAATGTGTTTTCTGCTTTTTTCATTAATTTTTTTTTACCTATTATTGCATTAATAGCATAACCACTCCCTAATGCTTTTCCAAACATGGCTAAATCTGGGTTTATCTTATATTTAAGGTGTTTACCTCCCATGATTTCTCTATAACCTGAAGTACATTCATCAAAAATTAATATTATATTTTTTTTATTACATACATTTCTAATTTTTTGGAGATAGCCTTTTTGTGGCTCCATATTTCTCATCACTTCCATTTTAATAATTCCAATATTTTTTTTTTTTATGAGTCTTAAAAGATAGTCAAAATTATTATATGGGAAAGGAAAGGAAGTATTTTTTAAATTTTTAGGTATTCCTTCAAACTTTAGACCTGGCATTAAGTGATTATTTAAATTATTTTTTGAGTTTATGTTTGCTGATAAATACCAATCATGCCATCCATGATAACCACAAAAAGCAACATTCTTTTTTTTAGTATTTGCTCTTGCAATTCTAATCGCTACAGCATTTGCTTCCCCTCCTCCTCTTGTAAATTTTGCCATATCTGCCCACGGATGATGTTTAATAATTTTATTTGCCAAAATTACCTCTTCAGGGCAATTTAAAGTTGTTAGATTCCCCTTATTAATATTTTTTAAAATTGAATTATTTACTCTTTTATTACAGTAGCCCAAAACACTTGTCCCAACAGCACAATACATATCTAAATATTTATCTCTTTTTAAATCCCAAACAAAAATTTCTTTGGCTTTTATAAAGTAAGCTGGCCATTTATTAGGTAGGTAAAGTTCTGATCTTTTTGAAAATAACGTCGTTCCACCTGGTATTATTTTCTTAGCATAATTATATAAACTCACACCACTTTTAATTTTCATTTTACTTCCATTTTCTTGGGTCAATTAGTTTTAAATCATTTTCTTTAATATTTATAATTTTATTTTTATTTATATTTTTTATGATTTTAAAGTTTAAAATTTCATTGAGATTATCATAATTATTAACACCTATTATTATTTGATCAAAATCATATTTTATTAAATCACTTAAACAATAATCAATTGGTGAAATATTATTATTTTCTAAATTCCGAAACCATTCAGAAAATAAATTTTTCCATTTCTTAAAATATTTTTTTTTATAAACATTTTTATTGACCAATATTCCTTGTAAAAATATCGACCTAACATGTATTTCAATCCCCTTTTTTTTTAGCTTTTTCAACCATCCTGAACTAACTATTCTTTTATCCAATAAATTAAATGGACATTGGACTACGTCTAAATCGTAATGAGATATCAAGTAACTTAAGCATTTTGTATCATAAATTGATATCCCAATTTTTTTGAAATATTTTTTTTTTAAAAACTCAACATTTCTAAAAATTTTTAATCCATTTTTTTTTAATAAAATATCTACATCATGAAATAATAAAGTTTCAATTTTATTACCATTTAATTTCTCAAAATGGTTTTTTAATTTATTTTTACAATAATCTAAAGATGTCCACTTATAATCTGGAGTTATTTTAGTTATAAAATTAAATTCTTTATCAATTTTTTTAAAAATTTTTTTTTCTTTAAAGTAATCATAAGCTGTATCAATTTTAAGAATATTATTTTTTTTTGATAATTTAAAAATTTTTTTAATTTCTAATTGATTTATTTTAATTGGGTCTGCACCATACTTTTGTGTAAAATTTGCAGAACCAATTATAAATTTTTTTTTTAAATCACTTTTATTCATTTAATATTTGCAAAAATTTAAAGTTTACTGACGTTTCTATATTTATATAATCTTAATGCATGTTGCCAGTCACTCTCTGAATCTATATCTATAGCTTCATGATTTTGCATTATGTAAGCATAGAAATTATAATAATTTTTAGATTTTAATAAATGTTCTTTTGTGTAAATTATAAAAGATGCACAATCAAAATACTTTTTCTTAATATTTTTTGAATCTTTAAAAAGATTTTTTTTACTAATTGATTTCACAATTTTACCTTTTTTTTCAAAGGCCCATTCAATAGGCACTTCAAACTCTTTCATGGAAATCATGGGATATATTTTTGACGTTTTTTGGAATTCATTTTTAGCCTTAATTATATTTTTTTTACTTAAAAGAGGGTTACAAGCATAAATCATCCAAATTTCGTCATAAACCTCACCTCTTTTTTTTAATTCTGATATAGCATTTTTTAAAACTAGAATAAGTGGCGTTTTGTCTTTAGATAATTTTTTAGGTCTTAGAAAATCTACTTTTGCACCATACCTTTCCACGATTCTTTTTACTGAATTCTGCTCTGTTGAAACAAATATTTTGTCAAATATTTTTGACAATTTTAATTCTTTAATGGGATATGAAATAATTGGTTTTCCAAAAAATAATCTAATATTTTTTTTTTTAATTCTTTTGGAGCCAAGTCTTGCTGGAATTATAGCTAATCGTTTTATTTTTTTTTTATTTAATTTTTTCAATTTATATAATTTTAAACTTTAACAATTATAATAAATATAATTGGCCATTAATAATCGTAAACATTTTTTTTTAAATCTTTATATCCAGTTTTGGTATTTATTCTTTCAAATTCATCTTTGGGTGGTATAGAGCAAAATCCTAAGATTTGTTTTTGAGTGTTGTTGCATTTTCTATAAATAGAATTAGGTAAAGATTTTGTTATATCCATAGATGGTTTTAACCACCAAGATCCAAAAGTAACAACTATCGCCCATCTTGTTTCTTTTGAGAGGTTTTCATAGGTTCCATGCCACAATCTACTATCCCATATTATTAAATCTCCTGCTTCACCAGCTAACGGTTTCACTTTTTTTGATTGACGATTACTAAAACTTCCAGATAAATGTGAACCTGGTACCACTTTAGTACATCCATTATTAATATCACTGTTTTCTAATAGAAATACAAATTGCATCATATTTGTTTTTCTTCCTTTGAAAGGTAGATGACAATCTATATGAAGGTCTAAATCTTTACCACTTGATCTGGCATTAAAGTATAACAAATTAAAATTTGGCTTTGTATTTTTTATAAATCTATAATACGGATCATTTAAAAAATACTTTGCTATGTCTAAAACTTTTTTTTTAGAAATTAATTTAATAAACTCATAATCTTTGTTTTGTAAATTATATATTATTTTATCTTTTGAATCTCTTTTTGGTACTCCTTTATAATTTTTAACCTTGAGAAGATTATAAGTTTTTAAAACTAAATTTTTATATTTTAGAGTTTCTTTTAATGAAAGAAAATTTTGAATTTTAACGAAGCCGTTTTTTTTGATTTCATTAATCTTTTTTATATTTAGATATTTCATTTTTATAATTGAAAATTATGTCAGATATTCTTTTTATTCCAAATTCATCGATTTGTCTATTTGCTTGAATTCTATTTTTATTTTTTAAAATTATTTTTTTATTTATCTTAAAGTTATTAATAAAAATATTATATCCCTTTTTTTTTAAATATTTTGAAAAATTTAATTCTGGTCGATTTTGAGGATATACAAATACAACTTTTTTAAGATACAATAATTCCAGTAAAGTTGTGCCTGCATTAGATGCAGCCATTTCACACGAAACCATTTTTTTAATATAATTTTTTTGATCAATTTTTTTTTTTTTTTTTAAATTTGTATTTAAAAATATATCTTTATAATAAGGTAAAAATAGTTTTTTTATTTTATTTTTGATATTTTTGATATCAGAGGATCCAATCGAAATAAAAAATAAATCTTTATTTTTTTTTATTTTACTATTTGAAAATTCTTCTCTTATAATTGAATACTTTAATCCAATATAATTTTTTAAAGCATATTTGTTTTTTTTGAAAATTGAAATATTACAATCTATTTTACTTTTAAAAATATAATCTAAAGCAATTACTTTAGAGTTCTTTTTACAATAATTTTTTATAATTTTTGAAATGTCATATTTATATCCAGGTAAATCTAAAATTATTATATTATATTTTTTATTTTTTTCTTTGGTTTTTGATAAAATTTTAAAGTCTATTTTCAAATTTTTTTTTTTTAGGTACTTAAAGAGATACTTTGATCTAAGGTAATTTCCTAAACCTGAATTGTAAATATAATCTGTTATGAGTATTGCATTCATTTAATAATTTTTACTTAAATACATTTTGATTTTTTATAAATAGATACTAATTAGTTTAAAATCCAATCATTAATTTTTATTTTTGATAATTATTATATAAATATTTTCTTATTATTTTCATTAAGTAGATAGATCTATATATTGATTAAAAATTAATTTTGATTTTTCTTTTGTAAATATTTTATTTAAATTTTGCTTTAGTTGAGAAATATTATTTGAAAATCCAAATAATAAATCTGTTCTTAATGAGTCACTTTCATCATCATATTTGCTAAATTTATTAGCATTAATTCTTTTATGTATAAATTTTTTATTTATTTCGCTTAAATTGTGTTTAATAAATTTATTATTTTTATATTTGTAAATTAAAAAAAATATTTTATTTTTTTTAATTTTTAATTTTAGTTTTAATTTTGTTATGTTTTCTGCTAAAATTTTAAAATCATATTCATACAAATTTCGATTGTACATAGTATTAAGCATGAAATCAGTAACACCATAACCTCCAGCTCTAATGTTGATATCAAAAAAAAACAAATTACCTTTTTGATCTACTTTGCATTCTAAATGACTTATTCCATTTTCAATTCCAACTTCATCAAGTTTTTTAAATATTTGATTATAAATTTTTTTTTTATTTTTCAATTTTTTAATTGAAATAATAGTTATTGCAGACTTATAATTATTTAATTCTCTTAACGATATATTCAATATTTGGTGGTGTTTTTTATTGGAAATAGTCTCAACTGATAGTTCAGATCCATTTAAAAATTCCTCCAAATAAAATTTTTTTTTGTCAAATTTTTTATAGTTCCATATTGATATATTTCTACTTCCTGAGCCTTTCTTTGGCTTTAAAAGATATTTTTTTGTTTTTGAAAAATTAATTTTTCCTTTAAAATTAATTTTTGATTTATCAAATACTCCATTTATAAATTTATTATTTCTAATATTAAACCTCTCTTGTTTATTATTTTTAAAATCTGCTATTGCTGAACCAAAATCGTTTGTTGGAGACCAAGAAAAAACATTTCTGTATTGTTTTTTTTTTAGATCTGATATTTTATGTGCTTTAATATTATATTTTTTGGCTAAGTAACATTTTGGATCATCATCAAATAATTTAAAATCAATTTTTTTCTTTTTTAAGAAGAGATAAGGAAGTTCATGCCACTTGCCACCTGTAATTAATAATACATTGATTTTCATTTATACATTAAAATAAAAGTTTCAAAACGTCCAAAGGTTTTGTCAATTATTATATTTCTTGAAAATCTTTTAACAAAATTAACTAATTTATTTTCATCATGATAAAATAAATTTTTTTCTTTGTAATCCACATCATTATTTAAAAATGAAAAACCAAAACATTTTTTAGAAATTTTAAATAAATTTTTTATATCTTGTCTAATTATTTTATTATTTGATGAATAATTATAATTATGTACTCCATTCATAATAATAATATCAAATTTTTTTGAGGGATAGCTATCGAGTATTCGTATTTTTTTTGAAGAATAATTTTTTGTAAAATATTCTTTAAGAAAATTGTTAATGTCATAATAATAATACTTTTTAAATTTTATTTTTTCTTTGTTTAAATAATGTTGAAAATGGCCTAAACCGGCTCCATAATCTAGAATAGTACAATTTTCAAAATTTATATGATTTGAGAATTTTGAAAATCTCATGTTTAATTTATCTGATTTCCAGCCGATACCTGATTTGGAATACCCATGTTTGGCTATAAGTTGATTATAATGAGTATTTATTTTTTTCTTATAATTCATTGATTATATTTTCTAAATTTTTATATGCAACATTTTCGATTTTTCTTTTTGGAATAACTTTTTTTAGTTTAATTAAAAATTGTTTTGTTAATAATATTTTCTTCGATGGTATATCACTGCCAATAATCAGTTTTTTATCAAAATTTTTAATCAAAAAAACTATATCATTAAACAAATTACTGTCTAAAAAATGCTGTGCGGTATATGACAAATCAAGAATAATATTTTCTTTAAATCTTAATCTTTCATAAAATCCTAACAATTGTGTTCCACCTGAATGCATTACAATAACTTTTATTTTCTTTGTTAAATTTACAAGTTGGGCAATAAGATCTAACAAATTATAGTCTAAAATATTTTTATCGAAACTTGTAAAAGAACAAAACATAATATTTATAGAATTTTCCTCACAATAACGAAAAATTTTTTTGTAATATTTAAATTCTTTTTTCAGATCTAAATTTAAAAATCTAGGATGAATTTTTATAATTTTTATATTATTTTTTTTTATGTATTTAAATTGACTTTCAAAATTTCGTTTTTTTTGAATATGAAAAACTGGAAAAAAAAAATTTGTTTCTTTACAAATTTTTTTTATGTTATGAATTTCATTAAATTTATATTTTGGTATTTGTAGAAGAGCCTTTTTACAGTGGTTTTTTTTACAAATTTTTTTTAATTTCAATAAATTTTGAATTCCATAATTATTTGTGTAAACACAGCTATCAACGTATTTCTGCATATATTTAATTAGTAGATTGTTTTAACCAGTATTTTTTCACATCCTTACTGATAACCTGATTTATAGATCTTTTTTTAAATTTTTTATCCAAAACTTCATATCTAAATTGAACTGAAATTCTATTTTGATTTATTACAGATTTATGAATTGTTTCTGAGTCAAATATTAAAAATTCTCCATATTTAATATGTAACTTCTCAAATACAATATTTTTATCTATACACTTAATGCCCCAGTATTTGTCAGCAATTACTTTTCTCATTTTTTTTCTTTTACTGACAAATAACGATCCACCACTTTTATTTAAAGGAAACCAAACTATGTATCCCTTTTTATTTTTGTCTAAAATCCATTTATCTTTATGAATAGGTGCATAGAACTTTTTAGAAAACTTACCATCTATCCTTATTTGAGGATAAGTCCAATTTATAAACTTTTCTTTAAATTTTTTTTCTAGCCTCTTGCAAATAATGTAATTTAAACTTTGTAGTGAAATATTCATATTTAATAAGTCAAACATTTTTGATCTAATTTTCGAATTTGTTAAAAAATGAAAAAACTTTTCATCGAAATCAGAAAAAAAATTTCCTAAAATCTTTGAACATAATGTAAGTGCTTCTTTTTTATGTTTGTTAAGAATTTTTTTATTGATAGTTGAGATTAAATACATCTAAAAATTTATACATAACCTAATCTATTTTTTCAAACTCTTTTAAAAAAACAAATATTTTTACTTATTTGTTATTAATTTGGAGTAATTTTGTGGGAATTTTAATTCAAAATATAATTCACTTAATTATATTTCATTGTTTATTTACATCTTATTTTTATAGCTTGAAATTTTTTAAATAAGTAAATTATACACAATTTGATTTTAATGGACTTAATATTTTTATATTTTTTTTTAATTTTTTTCCTAAAAATTTAAAGTATTCATCAGCACTCAATGTATTTTTTACATATGGTCTTAGAGCTTTAAAATCTCCTCGTTTTATTATTTCTCCTTTTTTTAGATTTCTTTGAGAGTAATAAGATCTTCTTGCTTTTTGCATTTGAGAAATGGAGCTATAAATTATCTTTTTTGATTTACCAATAGATTTTTCAATTTCTCTAATACTTTTTACCATAGTGGTTAAATCATCCTGTTCTATGGAAAAAAAACTATCTGGCGCTTTATCGTATCTTGAAATAGTTATATGTTTTTCTATTATTTTTGCCCCCATTGCTACAGCTGCTAAACTAGTTGAAATACTTTTGGTATGATCTGAATAACCTATGTTATTATTTGGAAAAATTTTTTTTAAACGTTTTATATAGCTCAAATCTACTTGATTTAATTTAAGTGGGTAGGAAGATCCACAATGCAATATCGCATAATTATTATACATTTTTGACTTAAAAAATTTTTTTATATTTAAAATATCTTTCTCAGTACTACAACCTGTGGAGATTATTATGGGTTTTCTTATTTTTATTAATTTATCGAATAATTCATAATAATTAGATTCAAAACTAGCTACTTTAATTATAGGGGACAAGTTTTTTGAGAAACTTAAAGATTCTTCTCCAAAAACTGAGGTCATAAAAATAATTTTTTTTTTTTTTGAATAATTATATAATTTTGAATTAAACTCTTCTGGTAATTCAAATTTTTTATAAAAATCGTGAAGATTGTTTGAGAACTTTCTAAATTTATTTTTAATTTTATTATAACGGAAATTATTAACTGCTATTTCATTAGCAGTAAAACTTTGAAATTTTACAGCATCTGCTCCAGCATTTTTTGCAATATCTATAAGCTTATAAGCTCTGTTAAGATCTTTTAAATGATTTGATCCCGCCTCTGCAATTATGAAAACTTTCTCAGAGTTTTTAAGCTTCTTAAAAAATTTATTTTGTGACATTTTTCAAATTAACTTATATCAGATGATAATATTTTTATATCCTAAAAAAATTATGTTAACAAACTTATAGATTGAGTATTCAATTTAAATAGAGTTTTGTATTCAATTAAATGTTTAAATTACACTTTATCAGTTTATATCAAAATGGAGTAAATATTTTCAGATTTTAATTTTTTTTCTATTTTAAATCCATTTCTTAACAATACTTTTTCTGATCCAATATTCTTTTTATTAAATATTGCTTTCAGTTTCTTTAATTTTTTATATTTTGCTCTTTTTATTATCTCCATAATTGCTAGTGTTGTATAACCAAATCCCCATAACTTTTTTATTCCAATAAAATAACTTATATAGGCTGATTTGTGTCTCCAATTTATAGGGCCAAGCTTAATGTTTCCAATATGAAAATTTGATTTTTTTTTTTTTATAAAAATTCCATATAGATATTCTTTTTTTGACTTATTTTTTTCACTAACAAAACTCTTAATATTTTCTAAAGAATGTTTTCTATATTTTTGTTCTGTATATTTATGAACTATAGGATCATTCATCCATTTTTGATATTTTTTAGATATATCTCTTTTCAAATTTAATTTTCTGATTATCAATACTTTAGATTTTTTCATACTAATAAAGAATAATTTCTAATTTTATTTAAAAGACAAAATTTAAATCTTCCCAATCAATTTAAGATTATTTTTAATCCATTTTAGAAGTTCAGTTTTATTCATCCACTCTTTATTGGTATTGCTTCTATAATTAAAACCATCTGAAACTTTGACGCCTTTTTTAATGTGTTTTTTATTTTGTGGCCAATTATTAATTTGAGGTAAAATTTTGTAATATTTGGAATATTCATAAGTATTATGACTATCATGAGAACTTATCATTTCTTCATGAAGTTTTTCACCAGGGCGAATTCCTACGATTTTATGGTTAGAATTAGGTGCAATTACTTTCGCAAGATCTGTAATTTTTATTGAAGGAATTTTCCTGACATAAATTTCCCCTCCCACCATATCTTCAAATGCATGCCAAACTAGCTCAACACCTTGTTCAAGTGTAATCATAAAACGAGTCATACGTTTATCAGTGATAGGCAGTATCTTTTTTTCTTTTAATGAAATAAAATATGGAATTACTGAACCTCGAGAGCCCATCACATTACCATATCTAACAACTGAAAATCTTGTTTTATGACCCCCGGCATATGATGAATTGCTTGCAACAAATAATTTATCAGATGCTAATTTGCTAGCACCGTAAAGGTTAATTGGACTACTTGCTTTATCAGTTGAAAGAGATACGACGCTTTTAACTTTTTGATCAATACTAGCATCTATCAAGTTCATTGCTCCATGAACGTTAGTTTTAATACACTCAAATGGGTCATATTCAGCAGTAGGGACTATTTTTGTTGCAGCTGCATGCACAACAAAATCAACATTATGTAAAGCACGGTGAAGTCTATTTTTATCACGAACATCTCCAATAAAAAATCTAACTCTACTATCATCTTTAAATTTTTTTGCCATTTCCCATTGTTTCATCTCATCTCGTGAAAAAATAACCAAACGTTTGGGATCATATTTTTTTAAAGTTAATGGTACGAAACTATTACCAAATGACCCTGTGCCACCAGTAATTAATATTGAAGATTTTTTTAACATACAGTTTATTTTTTAACAGTTATAAAAAAATTGTCATTAAATTTGATAATACTTATAAGGTTTATTTTTTACGCTTTTTAAATAAAGGCACTCTAATAAGATATTTTAAAGTAATTAAATTAAAGACAATAAGCTAACATAGCTTTAGTCAGAATAATTTTCAATTAAAGACTAATAAATTATTAAATAAATTCCCATATATCAGCTAATAAAATAATTAAAAATTACATAAATTAATTAATTTATTTCATAATCGCTTGATGAACGATAATTATTTTCTAGGTTTTTCATATACTCTTCAACTTCCATCTGTATTACTCTTTCAAAATATTTATCAACTTTTAGTAAGCCTTTTTTCCATAAAGTTTTGAGAAATATAAATGATGTTACTGGATCATGTCCTGCAAAACTCTTAAGATTAAAATTAATTAAATCTTTAATACTTTTACCACCCTCTCTTGACTTTGAAATATAACCAGAAACTCTCTCTTTCGTTAACATCATGTCAAAGTGGTACAATAATATTTCTTTTGGCTTGTGACGCAAAATATCAATAATAATATTTGGCAAAAAATTCAGTGAACCATTAAATAAAGCACCATCAATTCTCATTAAAGTTCTACCATTTAAGATATTTGTATCAATTCCGTCTGATGATAATTTTTTTAACACCAAGTCAGCAATGTTTTTTTCTTTTCCCACAATCCATAAATTATCTTTAGGCCAATGAGAAACTCCTTTTTCAACAATTTGTTTTACCCTACCTTCGTTAACATAAGTTATATCACATCTAGATCCTTTAAATTCATAATCACTTTCTGAAATTTGCATTCTATTGTTAGTTCTAATTACTATATCAGCTTTATCAATTTCATAACCGTCTTTCTTATCTGATGGAGAAGGGCTTACAATTGTAATTTTTTTATTTTCAATAAACTTTTTAAATTCCTTATCTGTTTGATGATCATTGATAAAGTTAAGGTTTAGTGTTAAATGTTTTTCATTATCTATAAGTAAATCTCTTAAAAGATTAAAATAATACTTTTCCTGTTTTAGTTTTTGTTTAAATGTAGAAAATAAATCATCAAACTCAAAGAAATTGTTAGTTTCTAATAGTGCAGATAGCTTGGCTTTAAGCTTCCATTGGTCCTTTTTTTTTGAAATGTTTGAGTAACCAAGTGCTATATCTAAAGATTTTTTTCGAAGATAATATCCTAATTCAAAAAAACCAAATCTAAGTGATAATGAATAAAAATGTAAAACTTCAAAATGTTCTAGAGAATTAAAATTAGAGAACTCAATTTGTTTAATAAGAGATTTATTAATTTCCTGAAATTTTAATCCTTCAGGCAATGTAGTTAAATAAATAAAATCTATCCACCACTTATCTTTAACTATTTGACTTCTAATTAGGTACTTATTGAAGGCTTTATGTAAATAATAGTTGTTTTTTCTGGTAATATTATTTTCTTCCAATTCTTTTTTACATGCTTGAAAACTTTCTTCTATAGCGAAACGATTTATTTTTGCTTTTGAAAGAGGATTAAAATAATAACTAATGATTAATTCTAATTTATAAAATTTTATTCTTATAAATTGTGGAATAGTTTTGTAATAAATATTTTTTAATATTTTGAAAATTTTATCCATAAATTAATTTATATTATAAAGGTTAGATGCTAGAAAGTGATTAAATTAATTTATCAGTAACAACATAAATTAATTGGTACTGATTAGTTCATAACTCTCAAGTTGATCTATTACCTGGTACAATTCCCAAATCGGAACATTAAGATTTTCAGCAATTTCAAGTAGTGAAGTTTTTCCATCAAAATAACTTAAAACGTCCATAGTTAATTTTACTTGTTTGTCCAATTTTTTGGTTGAAAGAGTTGATCTAAGACCTCTTTTGCTCATATGAGGCTCACACAGAACAGTAACTTTGAAATTTTTATTTCTTTCAATGGCCTCTATTGCTTTTCTAATTGCCCAATATCCACCATTTAAACCCTTGGGGGTAACGACCTTTTCTAAATCATCTAGAGAAGTATGGTATTCTGGATAGCACCCATACTTTGTCCTTAGTATTGATGCTATTGGTAAATCGATGCCAGGTGAACAGTACTGTCTTTCATCACTACCTCTATCCAACCAACTATATTCTAAAAAATTTTTATCCGTCCACTTAAGAACATGTCTAGCTATTAAATCACTTATTGTATTGCCATTACGTGAAGGTAAAAAAGAATATGCCCTATCATCTCCGACACAACTAACATTAAATCCTGCAAAAGTTTTTGCTTTCATATCTTTAAAATTAAGACTGAGATAAGTTATAGATCCTATTGTCTCTGGAATAAATATTATTCTATAGCTGTACTCAAGGTTTTGAAACTCTTGCAACCATTTTGTAAGATATGTAAGTACTGTGGGTCCAGATAATTCATTATTTGCCATAGAGGGATGGCAGATATAAGTACTTAAAAATATTTCTTTTTTACTTTTACCTTCAATAAATACTTCTCCATAATTTAATTCACCATCAAATAAATTTGTATCTACAACAACTTTGTAGTCTCCCTTTTTTAAATTTTCAAACTGATTTTGTGTAAGGCAAAAACCCCACCTTTCCTTATAGTAACTTGTTATATAAGGAATAGCACTAGGTTGAGAAGGCAAAGTGTAAAGATGCTTTTTTAGATTATCAAAATTTATAATTGAATTAAAAGGGGTACTATAACCAACAAGATGAAGATTGTTTTCCTCAAAATTACAAATCTTTTCACCATCTGGTGTAATTATGTATGCTTGTTTAACACTCCATTCTTTTGGAACAGTCCAATCAAAAACTTTTGTGCCGGAGGGCACTGATTTAATTTTTAGCGAAGAAACATGTTTTGATATTCTTTTAAGAGTTTCTCTAACTCCCTCACCTGTTAAGCTTCTGTTAATAGGCCATAATTCTTGAGCAAATTGATGTATATTATTACCTATCATTAATTATAATTCTCCATATAGAAGCTTTTTTATATTATTAAGAATGCATAGGTTCACGTATAAAGTAAAGATTAATAATATTTACAATAATTAAAAAAGTCAAGTTGCATAAAAAATAATCATCTAAAATTTAAAGGATAATAATTTCAACATATATAAACAATTATAAGTTATAATGCTCCTGTAAATTAAAATTAAATTAATTATGAAAAAAAAAATATTTAAAGAAAATTTAACAAGTAAATTATTACAAAAACATAGTCTTAATATTGTTATTAAATTAAAAAATAAAAACATCTGTGAAATAGGATGTGGTAATGGAAATATTTCAAATTATTTAATAAAAAATTCTAAAAAAGTTAACTTTTTTCATTTAAGTGATATTTCAAGCTTCGCTGTTGAATATGCACAAAAAAAAATAAGAAATAAAAATGTAAAATTTAAAACTGGTGATTTATTTAAACCATGGGGAGATGAAAAATTTGATATTGTGATTTCGGATGTATCAAGTCTTAGCCAGACAATAGCTGAAAAAAGTCCTTGGTATCAAGGAGTGGATTCTGACTGTGGTAAGGATGGTTTGAAAAATGTAAAAAAAATTTTAAAAAATTTAAATCATAATTTAAAAAAAAACGGAATATTTATTATTCCTTTAATTTCACTATCGAATACAGATAAACTTAGAAATATGTTGAAATCAAAATTTAAAATATTTAAAGAAACTGAAAAAATATATTGGCCAATACCAATCTTTTTTAGACAAAATATTGATGAATTTAATAAACTTTTGAAAAAAAAAGTAATATATTTCGAAAATAAGTTTGGACAGTATATAGCTTACACTTCTGTAGCAATTTGTATAAAAATTAAATAAAAGGTTATCATGCTTGATAAAGAAAAATTGTTCATCATTATATCTAAAGCTCTTAAAGTGCAGAAAAAGAAAATTAATATGAAACTCAAAATAGGCGAGATTGAAGAGTGGGATTCTTTAGGACACCTAGAAATTTTAATCAAAATTGATAAAGAAACACAAGGTAAAGCAAGTAAAATAAAAAATTTGTCTAATTGTAATAGTGTAATAAAAATTTATGAAAATCTTAAGAAAAATAAGTTGTTAAAGTGATTGTTAATTTCCAAAATAACTTTGGGGTATCTTTAGGTGAAAAAAAAATAAATGTTAAAAAAAAATATGAAGACGAATTCTCTATAAAATTATATAATAAAACTATTAATAAAACTGGTCCAAGAAATCTTTTTTATGCTAAAGATAATACTTCTTCTTTAGATTTAGCTTTTAGTGCTTACAAAAATTTTTTAAAAAAAAAATAAAAAATTTGACAAAAAAAAAATAAAAAATGTAGTTTTTGTGACAGAAACAAATAAATATAACTTTCCAGGAAATTCATTTTTATTTGCATCGAAATTAAATTTGGATGCTAAAACAAAATTATACGACTTAAACGCAGGTTGTACTGGGTTTGTTGATGCTTTAGATTTGGCCTACAAATTAAATGGAAATAGTCTTATTGTTTGTGCTGAAACATATTCAAAACATATAAAAAAATTTGATAGATCTATCTCACCACTATTTAGTGATGGGGGATCTGTATTTTACTTAAATAAAGACGATGTAAAAGTTATAAGTACTTTTAAATTTTTTAAAAAAGAGAGTTTTAATGATTTGTGCAGCAAAGAAAAAAATCTTTTTATGGATGGTAAAAAAGTTTTCGATTTTGTTAATCAAGAAGTTATCTCGCTACTTGTATCAATATTGAAGAGAAATAATTCAATAAAAATTTTATTTAATCATCAAGCATCATTAACTGTGGAAAATTTAATTAAAAATAAACTAAATAATTTTAATCTAATAATTCCATCAAATATAAAAAAAATAGGGAACACTGTTTCATCAAGCATACCTCATTTGATAAATGAATATTCAAAAAGAAGTAAAATAAAAAAAAATTCTAAAATATTGTTGTGTGGATTTGGAGTTGGGTTAAGCGTAACAATATCAATATTAAAAGTTACGAAATGAAAAAAAAAATATTTATAGTTAGTGGTGGCAGCAGTGATATTTTTCAAAATCTTATTAAAGAAAATTATTTCAAAAGTTCAAAAATTATTGCTACTTATAATAGTTCTAAAGACTTGATCAAAAGTAAAAATATTACTTATATAAAATTAGATTTTACAAAAAATCTTAATTTTAAAAAATATGAAAAAATATTTAAAAACTATAAAAAAATAGTTTTAGTTAATTTTGCCTCCAATAAGACTAATAAAATTTTTTTAGATATTAATAATAATGATTTTATTAAAGATTTTAAAATTAACACTCTTTCTTACTTCAATATCTGTAAATTTATCATACCATTTATGATACAAAATAATTGGGGGAGAATTATCAATATTTCCTCAACTGGTGGGGAGAAAGGTGATATTGGAACAACAACTTATACTTCAACAAAATTGGCTGCAAACGGTGTTACAAATGTATTAAGTAAAGAATTTGCAAGATTTGGCATAACCTCAAATACTATAAGACTAGGAAATTTCAAAACCGGGATGTATTTGAATTTAAACGAAAATTTAAAAAAAAAAATACTTAAAGAAATACCATCTGGTAAAACAGGTAAAATTATAAATATTTATAAAGCAATTAATTTTATTATAAATTCTGACTATACAAATAATGCTTATATCAATATTGACGGTGGCTATAGATAATTAATGATATCAAAAAATGAAGTCGCCAAATCTTTAAATCAAGTTATTAAACAAAAAGATGAAGTTATAGTTTTATATTCGGATATTTCAAAATTATTATGTAAATTTGAAAATAATAACAATTTAATAGCTGAAATCTTAAATTTGATTGAAAGCTTTATTACTAAAAATAGAACTTTAATTTTACCGTCTTTTTCTGCAAATATTTTTTTAAGGACTGGTAAATTTGATTTAAAAAGTTCAATAGATAATATTGGAGTTTTGCCAAAAGAAGCTCTTAAAAGAAATTATTTTAGAACACCTCAGCCACTTCACAGCTATCTAGTTTTTGGAAAAAAAGTAAATCAAATTAAAAACTTATCTTTCAAAACCTCTTGGGGGAAAGGCAGCATACTAGATTTTATGTCCAAAAATAATGCTAGAATATGTACGATTGGCCTTCCTTGGAATAGAGGTTGTGCATACCTTCATAAATTTGAAGAAGATTATCAAGTACCTTGGAGATATTTTAAAAAATATGAGGGAAAAATGTACTTTAAAAAAAAATTTATATCTAAATGTAAAGAAGTTAAATATTCACTACCAAAAATGAAAGGTGAACTTTATAATTATTATCCCTTTATTAAAGAAATAAAAAAATCTAAATCTTTTTGCAAAAATAATAATAAAGAATTTAAAATAGAGTCAGTAAAAACTTCTTGCATAGATAAAATTGCTAAGAGAATTTATCTTAAAGATCCCTGGTGCATTATCACAAAAAAAAATAAATTAATTAAATGGATTAAAAACGAAAAAATTAACGATGTAATATTAAATAAATAATAATAAACACTATCAAAAAAAATTTCTTTTTTACTTAATAGTTTCAAAATTTTTTAAATCATTTATTACTTGATCAAAAGCTCCTTGATTTACAATCTTGCCATTTTCTAATTTAAACACAATATCACAATTTTTTAATGTATTAAGACGATGGGCGATTAGTATGATTGTAATATTTTTATTTAAATTGTTAATATTTTCCATTACTTTTAATTCAGTTTTATCATCTAATGCACTAGTTGCTTCGTCTAAAATTAAAACATTTGGATTATGATAAAGAGCTCGCGCAATTCCAACTCTCTGGAGTTGACCTCCTGATAATCTCGTGCCACGCTCTCCTACTTTTGTTTGATATTTTTCTGGTAATTCACTCTCTATAAACTGTTGCAAATTTGCAATTTTACAAACTTTAATTAATAAATTTTGATCAATATCTTTAGGTTCAACACCAAATGCAACGTTAGAGGCTATCGTATCATCACTTAGGTATATATTTTGTGGTACATAACCAATAGATCTTTGCCATGCTCTTTTATTTTTTTCTGTTATGATTAAACCATCAACTTCTAAAGTGCCTATTTGAGGCTCAAACAAACCTAAAATAATATCAACTAAAGTTGTTTTGCCACTTCCGGTAGTTCCAATGAAACCAATTGAACTTTTAGCAGGAATAGTTAAATTAACATTATCTAAAACTTTTTTTTCTTTTTCTTGGTAGCTGAAACTAATATTCTTGCAGATTAAGCTTTTATTTAAAGATATTAGCCCTTCATCATTAATAGAATTAAATGAACTGACTTTAAACATGTCGTTATATAATTTATTAAGTGCGGGAATATTAAAAGTAAGTGTAGAAAAAGTGCCATAAATCCTTTGTATTGCAGGCATTAATCTATATCCAGCAAATACATATAAACTTAATATAGGTATCAAAGTATTAAAATTACCATAATATTTCATCATGTTAAGTATCATTATCATAATGCTACCGAATACTATTATCTCCAAAGCAAACCTAGGCATTTGATTCAGAATTTGTGACATTGCTGTACTTGTTGCAAATTTTTTTCCAAAAATAGAAAATTGATTAAGATAAATTTTCTCTAAACCTCTAACTTTAATTATCTTGGCGGCACCGAAAGCTTCACTGACTATAGAAAATCGAAATTTATTACTATTTAAACGGTCTTTTCCAATTTGATTGAGGTATTTTCGTATATAAAAAAAAATTATTGCATAGACTATAGCAATTGAGGATCCAACTGTTATAGCAATTTTGGGGTCAGCCAATATTAATAAAGAAATTATTGCAATTGCAATCATGCCATTACTAATTAATTGCATTACTGGGCTTATTATGCCTCCAACCACTTGGCCTACCTCACTCAAAATTGTTTTTGATATTTCAGAACTATTTCGATTTAAAAACCAACTATAAGGTTGGTGCAAATATCCTTCTAATAAACGTTTACCAATTGAGTATTGGCGCATTTGAATAAATTTCATTTGAAAAAATGTTGTGACAGCTTTAAAAGCAATCGAAATTACCAAAAGAATTAATAATGAAATTCCCAAAAATAAAAGAAATTGATTATTATCTTGAACTCCAAATATTTTTGAAATTTGAAATATATTGTTTAAGAACAAATTGGTTTCAACAAGTTCAGGGTTTGAAATCACAGTCATAAAGGGTAATATTGATGCTATACCAATCATATCAAGCAAAGCCATTATTAAAATCATTACTAATAAAAAAATTGCTTCTCTACGTTCATTTGCACTAAGCAAAAATAAGATTTTTTTCAATATTTTTTTCATTAAAGCTTAATAAATTCTTTATATGTTTCTATTAATCCTTCTCTAAGACTAATCTCATGTTTAAAACCCATATCCTCTATTAGTTTGCTGTCTAAGATTTTTCTATAACTACCATCAGGCTTACTATGATCAAAATTAATTTCTCCTTTATAACCCACAACATCTTTAATTATTTCTGAAAGTTCCTTGATAGTTAAATCTTTTCCTGTTCCGACATTTATATGACTACATCTTGGAGAAATATGCTGATCATAAATTTTTTTATCTATATTCATGACATGAATACAAGCCCTAGCCATGTCATCAACATATAGAAATTCTCTTTTTGGTTTACCTGTCCCCCAAATAGATACACGTGGAAGGCTTTTAATTTTTGCTTCATGAAATCTATGAATTAGAGCTGGAATTACATGACTATTTTTTGGATGATAATCATCTCCTGGCCCATAAAGATTTGTTGGCATAATACTTCTGTAATCAATAGAGTGAGATTTACCATATTGGCGATTATAACTTTCACACATTTTTATTCCAGCAATTTTGGCGATTGCGTATGCTTCATTTGTTGTTTCTAATGTTCCCGATAATAACTTGTCTTCTTTTATAGGTTGATCAATGTTTTTTGGATAAATACAGCTTGAACCCAAAAATAATAATTTCTTAACTCCACTTAGAAAAGCGCTATGAATCACGTTTAATTGGATTATTAAATTTTCATAAATAAATTCTGCTGGAAACGTATTATTTGCGTAAATTCCTCCGACTTTTGCTGCAGCTAAATAGACTTGGTCAATTTTCTCTTTTTTAAAAAAATCTTTAACTTCATCTTGTATTGATAGATCAAGTTTTTTTCTATCTCTAACTATTAGTTCAGCTTTTTGAGATTCTAAAAATCGGAACAAAGCAGAACCTACCATGCCTTTGTGTCCTGCTATAAATATTTTTGGTTTACTCATTTAAAAAGAAATTAAATAAATTTACATTAAAGTTTTATTTATTTTTTATTTTTTATCATTATTTACTAGCCTAAGATCTTGATCAATCATTTCTTTTGTTAACTGCTCAAAAGATATCTTGGGCGACCAATTTAATTTTATTTTTGCTTTGGTTGGGTCGCCTAATAAAGTTTGAACTTCCGTAGGTCTAAAATATCTTGGGTCTATTATAATAGTTTTTTTTTCATTAATATATCCAACTTCATTTAAACCTTTTCCCTTCCAATCAATTTTCATATCTAGGTTTTTTGATGCTTCATTAATAAAATCTCTTACTGAATATTGTTTGCCAGTTGCAATTACAAAATCCTCTGGTTTTTCTTGTTGAAGCATTAACCATTGCGCTTCTACATAGTCTCTCGCATGACCCCAATCTCTTTTAGCCTCAATATTTCCAAGATATAAGTTTTCTTGAAGTCCTAATTTAATCCTCGTTAAAGCTCTAGTTATTTTTCTTGTAACAAAAGTTTCTCCTCTAACTGGACTTTCATGATTAAATAGAATTCCATTGCACGCAAAAATATTATGGCCTTCTCTATAATTTACCGTTATCCAATACGCATATAACTTAGCAACTCCATAAGGGCTCCTTGGGTAAAAAGGTGTTTTTTCATTTTGTGGACTTTCATGAGTTAAGCCGTAAAGTTCAGAAGTTGATGCTTGATAGAATTTAGTTTTTTTTTCTAATTTTAAAATTCTAATTGCCTCCAAAATCCTAAGAGTTCCTAAAGCATCTGAATTTGCAGTATACTCTGGTTCTTCAAATGAAACTGCAACATGACTTTGTGCAGCTAAGTTGTAAATTTCATCAGGCTGTACTTCTTGAATAATTCTGATTAAAGAAGTCGCATCTGTTAAATCTCCATGATGTAAAATAAGTTTTCTTTTAGTCTCATGAGGATCTTGATACAAATGGTCAATCCTATCAGTATTAATTAAAGATGTTCTTCTTTTAATTCCGTGTACTTCATAACCTTTTGTTAATAAAAATTCTGCCAAGTATGAACCATCTTGGCCAGTTATTCCTGTAATTAATGCTTTTTTCATATTACGCGATCTATATTTTTGATATTAACTTTTAATATAATGTACTTTATAAATTAGTCTAAATATTGTTGTTATCTGAATATAGTCTATTTTTTATATAAAAAAACTTCTTTCACGCTTATTTAATATATGAAACGTAAATTTTTTTGAATGCTATGAGTTTTTAGAAGGCTAATTTAAAATTTTAAGAAAATTAAAAATAGACAACTTTAAATTTTTAGTTTTAGATCGTTACATATCTTATATATTTTCTCTAAGTCTGTAAGCGATATATGGTTATTTGCTTTAATCTTTAACACGTAATCATTAACAAAATTGTAATACATGTATCTTAATCCAGGCTTAAAAGTATAATCTACCTCAAATAGTTTAATATCTTTAGCATATATAAATTGAGATTTAATTTTTTTTTTGGTTAATTTTTTTATAATTTCTAATTTTTCAAAAGAATTTAATTTTAGATTCAAATTTTTTCCATAGAATTCTACACTATGATTTTCAAATTTATCAGGATAATTTAAAATCTCTAAATTTATTTTTTTTTTAATTTTTGTTTTATGAGAAACTTTAAAAAAATTTAATGAAAAAAAATTATTTTTTAATTGAAATTTTTTTTTAAAGTTTAAATTATAGCCTAATTTTTTAAGTAAAAAATAAACAAATGTAATCCAGTGAGATGTAATATAAATTGGGAGGTAATTTTGGATTTTTTTTCCCTTGTTCTTAATAATGTTTTTATAGGAGTCGTATATTGATAACCTTATTAATTCAGGATTATTATTTTTTAAATAACTTTGTAAAAAATTTATGAAATCATAATAATTTCTATTATATGCAAAGAAAATTCTAGACCTATGTTTATAAATTTTTTTAATTCTTGATCTGTTTAAAATTATAGATTTTTCTACTAATATTGGTTTTTTAATTTTTAAACACGAACATACATCTTCATACAATTCATTCCACTTAGAACAGATTATTATTAAATCAATATTCTCGTGACTTATATCTGAGATCTTAGATGATAATAATGATTTATATTTTTTTGACAAAAAAATTGAGTTTTTGCTATTACTTTTTGATATTAAAATTTTAATTTTATGACCGAATGACTCTACAACTTTAGAGTACTCATCAGCCATTTTACCGCTACCAATAATTGCAACTTTTAATGGTTTTAAAATTTTAAGTTTATTGGGATAGATGTTTTTGCCAGCTTTTAAAAGCACTTTCTGCATTAAGAGTTCCATTCACATCACATGTTTGACATGGTTTATAATTTCTATCAGATTTTGAAAGTTTTTTTCTTATATTCATAAATTCTTTACTTACCCAAATATCTAGAATTGACTCATTTGAAATATTTCCAACAGTAGCTTCTTTTTTCCAGTCATTCGAACATATAAGAACATCCCCATTGTAATCAATCATCATTTTGTAAAATGGAAAATAACAAGGTTGCTTTAAGGGCTCCTTTAATGGTGCTACTTCGAAAACATCATTTTTTAATTCTACAGAGCCGGCTCTATTCGATATTGTCAGACCAAAACTTTCATCAGGTCCAAGATATCTTTTTCTAATAATAAATTCTTCATCAGTTAAGTTTAAATCTTTCTTAACTTTTTCCATGGGTTCAATTTGTTCTGGCCCATCATATAAACTTACTTTTACATTTGTTAATCCTTTATCAAAAAGTTCTTTTAGTCTTTTTGTTCCATTTTTAGATAAAAGAACATCTCCATTTGTAGTAATTTCAATATAAACATTATTTAATTTTTCTTTAATTAAACGCACATATTCTACTAAATTTTTTGTGAGTAATGGTTCACCAAATCCAGAAAAAGACAATCTTCCGTTAAATTCAACTTTAACAAGATCATTAAGTAGTTTTTTAAAAACCTCAATATCTAATGATTTTGAAATATTGGGATACTGCTTCGGATCAACCCGTGGGCAGAAAAAACATCTTCTATTACAGGTACCATTTATGCTGAATTCTATGTGAAAAAAAAGGGGTTGCCCTGATTCCAATTTTTTATTTTGCTTTAAGAAATTATCTATATGTTCATCAGTCCTTTTGATATTTACATCTGTATGAAGAATTTTTTTCATGTGATTATAATAGAACAAACATTATATCTATAAATTAAGCAGTCAATTAAATTAAATAATAGCTGCAAATTTCATTAAATTTCATAACTTTTCTTCAATAAAAATTTTTTTCAGTGCATAAATCAAGCCAATTGAGCTATTAGTACTGGTCAGCTGCACGCATTACTGCGCTTCCACACCCAGCCTATCAACGTGG
>MDTB01186683.1_pt1 | contig 37674 bp, 27 predicted proteins | sample 811161 | NCBI WGS metagenome assembly MDTB01 (sample SAMN05326650, study PRJNA326480) | marine metagenome | isolation source: seawater | place: Mediterranean Sea | collected 2009 | reverse complement strand
TTGGAAGCGTTAAAACAAGCCCGCGCTGATTTTGCGTCGTCCTCCACGCTAGTGCAAAATGTCAATGTAACCATTACAAAAACTCTCGCTGAAACACCCGCGAATCTAACGAGTACTATCATTCAGCGGGAAAAGCTGATCGCTTTAAAAAACCGTCGTGACCAGGCGATTACGAATTTAGTCGCGGTTCAGGACCAACTAGTCAACCTCGGAATCACAACAGAACCGTTAGATCTTACCGCCGATCCACTCAGCGGGGTCGACCTCAGCGTACCCAAGCCAAGCGACGATCCGTTCATTGTATTAACTGAACGCTTCGCCGCTCTGGGCGAGGCAATGCGTGCAGGAGAACCCGTCGCATCAGTAAGCCAAGAGCGCGATGCACTAACTGATGCTTGGCTCGCCGCGGCTGACACGTTTCCACCAAGTGCCGCGCAACACGCCGTCTTTGAGGCGACCGCGAAAGACTACCGCCACTATCTTCAGGCGAATGAACGCTTTGCGACCATTAAATGGCCTGATCTAACCGCGATGACGGAGTCAGGCGATAAGCCAAAGCTAAGCAACGATATCCGATCACGCAGCGCCTGGGCTAAAGGAGCGCGAGCTGCGCTGCAGCGACTGAACTGGCCAAACCAATTTGCTGCTCCCGAAGTTGTGAGACAGACCGAAACTGCACTTTCGCGAACTGACAGCGAACTCGCAAAACTCGAGCAGCAGCTGCAGGACCTGGACCAAGAGATGGGTAGAGCGATCAAAGACATTCGCAGCAACATCGATCAGGGTCAACTTAAAGCCGCTCTAACACGCCTTAGTGAGGCGCGAAAGATGCAGCGCCAAGGCGTCCGACGCTTTGATAAACCATTGAATCAACTGAGTCAGGAGCTCGGCCAGCTGACTGATTGGCAGGACTTTGTTACTCAGCCAAAACGCGGCGAATTGTTAGCACAACTTGTAACGCTAGCAGACCAACCTCTAGCGGCGAAACCACAGGCAGATCGCGTCAAACAGCTACGCCAAGAATGGAATGCTTTAGGCAGGTTGCGTCAGGACGAAGCTACGCTGCAGTCCCGTTTTGACGAGTTAGCGGAACAAGCGTTTGCACATTGCAAAATCGCTTTTCAAGAACAAGCTAAAGACCGCGAGCGCAACCTGCAGGGCCGTATCAACCTCTGCGAGCAACTTCAGGCTTTCTGCGACGACAGCGATTGGCAAAGTCTAGACCTGAAAGTTGCCGACACCATCATGCGCCAGGCACGCAAGGAGTGGCAAATCCTGCATCCCTGCGACCGTAAAGCTTTGCGCCCAGTTGCAGAACGATTCGAATACCTACAGGAGCAACTTAACTCACATATCAAAGGGATTCGGGAGGCAAGCATTAGTGCGAAACAAGCCCTGGTTGAGGCTGCAATAGCGCTCACTAAGCAAGACGACAGCTATGCGGCAACAAGCGAAGTGAAAACTCTGCAAGAGCAGTGGCAAGCAATTCAGCATACGCCCCACGGCGTGAATCAACGGCTGTGGAAAGAGTTTAGAGCCGCTTGTGACGCCGTTTTTGCGAAGCGCAAAACCGACGTGTCTGCTGAAAGAGCCGTAGTGGAGTCGGAACAGCTGGAAATTGACACCGCAATCAATCAGATGTTTGAGCAGTTCGAAACCCTCGCGATAAACGAACTGCAGACCAGCGTTGCTCAGCTGAGCGATCGCGCCGCACAACTACCTCGCGCCGGTGCACAGCATGCCCGTTTGCGAGATCTGTCCCAACAAATCGCCGCGCGCCAAAGTAAAGAACGAACCGAAAAACGCTTTAGCAAGATTGACCAGTGGTTGAATTGGGATGTTGAGGTCAGCCAGCAAGAAGAGGACGGTACCGGTGGGGCAGTTCCACACGCTGCATTTGCCGTAAGACAAAGTGAGCGCTCGGTGGATGAGGATCTCGAGCGGCTAACACTCGAAGCCGAAATTGCGGCGGACATCGCCAGCCCTGAAAGCAAACAGAGCGAGCGCATGAACCTACAAATCGAAATGATGAATACCGGTAGACGCCACAATCAACTCAAGGATACCGACACTTTAATAAAGCGTTGGTGCATGACTGGGCCGAAGACCCGAGCTCACAATCCGCTTCGAGAACGTTTTTTTACTGCCGTCAAGCTGACCCTGAGCGGGACTAAGTAAGCGAGACTAATTAAGACGTACTGAGCAGCACTAGTTGGAAACAGCCGGAGTTCGCTCAGCTGTACTCAAGCAAATTGCATCGAATTTTAGTTAAGACTTTGCCGGCGACGTTAGGATGATCTTCGCGCCCCCCAACAAGCTAGATTCGATATGCAGATCAACTTGATGGTCGCGCAACAGTGTCGCGGCGACAGCCAGACCAATACCCTGCCCAGCGACCTGGGTATCCAAACGCTCACCTCTATTAAGTACTTCTTCTCGTTGCGCAACTGGAATCCCGTCGCCATCATCCTCGATGATAAAGCTCCATTGATCCGGCGCAGCGGCTGTTAACCCTTGCAATCTGACTCGCACGCAACTGCGACCATATTTGCAGGCGTTATCTAAAAGGTTGCCGAGTATTTCCATCCAATCCGTCTGGCTGCCTGTCACGTCACACTGGGATGGACCAAGGTAGACAATGGTCATATCCGGATAAGCCACTTCCAACACTCGTCGAATTCGGTTGAACGAAGCAACCAAGTCGATGCGCTGCATTGAAATGCCGCCCATCTTGACGCCTCCGTAGCCAGACAATTGGTGCTTAATGACATCGTTGATTCGCTCTACCTGTTCGTCCACTATGTCGCGCGACGGACCTGCGGCATCCAATGCATTGCGAATCGCCGTTAACGGCGTTTTCAAACTGTGCGCGAAATTGTCCAAAGACTGCCGGTAACGCTCACGCAGGTTTTTTTCGTGAGCAATAAAGCCGTGTAAATTATTGGCAAGACCTTGCAGCTCCACCGGATAGTCGGTGCTCAACTGATCACGGTGTCCCGCTTCCATTTGAGTGATCTCGCGCTGCATACGAAAGAGCGGCCGCAAACCCCAACGCAAGGCGACCCACTGGCCCAGAATAAAAACCAGAATGGAGACACCAAGGCCAGCAGCCAACTGGACTCGATATGTGTTTACAGCTTCTATTAATGGCGCTTCGGCTGACACTGCACTGAAGACGAAACGCTTGGCGTTCAACCCCTCCCAAAAGACGGCATAGCTCAGATACAGGTGTGGCTCCGGCGTGCTCACTTTCTGCAGAACAAATCGACCAGGCTCAATCTCACTTGGCGGGAGTGACTTAACCACGTTGTCACTCATTAGCGCCGACGGGGAGACCCATAGCGAAGAATTCCCCTCGTCGCGAACCATCGCATACAGTCCTGAATCCGGCTGGCTGAACCTGGGTTCGGCTAAAGGTTGATCAAACACCAGACGGCCCTGACTTTCTCTGGCAGCACCCATCAACGTGTACACGACCAGCTTAAGTTGCTCTTCCGCACCGCTGTACAGGCTGGCTCGATAAGCTCGATCCAACACCCAGCCCGCTAGCGACAAAAAGATGATCAGAGTAAGCGACGTCACCACCACCAAGCGACGTTGGATGGAGCGTTTTTCAGCCCTCACTGCTTTGTTCAGCAATGTATCGGTAGCCCTGTCCGCGGATTGTTTTAATCACGTCATGCGGGCGAAGTTTGCGACGCAGGCGCCCAACAAAAACCTCGATTACGTTGCTGTCTCGGTCGTAATCCTGCTCGTAAAGATGCTCAACCAATTCCAGCTTAGAGACCACGCGACTGTGATGAAGCAGAAGATACTCGAGGACCCGATATTCAAACGATGTCAGATCGAGTTGCGCGTCGTCTAACCAAGCTATTTTTTTCGACGTATCAATTCGCACCGGACCGTTGCTCAGCACCGGCGTGGCGTGTCCGGCGGCACGTCGAATGAGTGCATTAAGACGCGCTAACAGTTCTTCCAGTTGAAACGGTTTGGTGAGGTAGTCATCGGCGCCTGACTCGAGGCCTTCTACTTTGTCCTGCCAACGACTGCGGGCGGTTAGCACCAGGATTGGAAATCTTCTTTCTTGGCGTCGCAATATCTGTATCAACTCAATGCCGCTAAGCTTGGGTAGACCCAGGTCGATGACTGCGGCATCGTATCCATACTCCTCGCCGTAGTAGCGCCCTTCTACGCCGTCTTCGGCTGCATCGACAACAAAGTCGTTGCTGCGCAGCGCTCCGGCAAGCTGTGAGCGCAACAATGGTTCGTCTTCGACCACAAGAATACGCATCTATCCGCCTCTTATTCGTCTCTGGCTAATTTGCAACGAAGGTTCGCTCGCGCGTTCAACATAACAGCCGAACTAGCGGCGTATGACGCGCCCCTGTCCATCAATGACCACGGTTACAACGCGGCCGCCGTCCAGCAGCAGGCGCACGCGATGCGTCGTTTGACCGCGCAGGCCCTGCATTGACCTGGAAGAACCGTACTCGCCTATCGACTCTGCGGATAGGACTTCGCCGCCCGTATCGCGCTGCGCTAAGCGTATGGCTTGACGTAAGGTCACGCCGTTCTGCTGGGCGAATCCTTTGGGATTAACGAGACCGCGCGCAGGTTCGGGCCTCACCTCGGCCGCTCGTACGGTCCCGAACACGCTGCAAATCAAAACCATTACCAACAAAACACGCCAGATGGGCATGGAGAGCGACGCTGTAGAAATGTGAGTTACGGTTTGCCACATAGTTAGTCCCTGCTACAAACTTGGGTTGCCTCGGTTCGACGCTGCGGGGTCTTTAACTGACCAACACTCAGTGCCGATTAGTGAACGCTCTAGGAAGCACCGTTCAACTAGAGGGGGTATATCTTACCTTTTCAACCTGTTCAGGCCAACGGCGCGACTCACTGGCCTTACGAGCCTAGGTATTCGTCACGCCGGTGTTTAGTCGGTGATGCGGACTGTGTTGCTAAATGACCGCCCCTTTTGTGGAAAAAGCAGTGTGGAAAAACAGTTAAAGTGAAAAACCGGCAGTCTGGGCAAGGTGGTTTACACCGTACCCAGACTGGATCATAGCTATCTCTATCAGGGGAGATGGGAGGAGGTTAGATAGATTTCACAATGACCACGGCCGGGGGGGAACTGTTATGCAGGACGCACCTTGACTCGCACGCGAATCACGCTGCCGGGCCTATGTTTCATGCGCGTTTGGTACGTTCTACCACCGTATACATAGCTCACGTCGTAACCTGCCAAACGATCCTCTTCGACACGCTCGTACCGCACCTCGCACACCTCTTCTTCTGAGTAGGTCACTTGCGACGGTCGACGGTTACGATGGCCCACATCACGACCAATCGAGTAGCCCAATATCGATCCAACCACTGCACCGACTTTCTTGTTGGGCTCTTTCGCGCCAACTGAATTGCCAATCGCGCCGCCAATGATGGCGCCAACGATGCCTGGCGTAGCCGACCGATGGGAAGATGCCTCATGCGCAACTTCAACGATTCTGCATTCCTGGTGCGGCTCACGCCTGACAACGGTTTTATAAACCGGCGTGACTTCAACAACCTCCGCCTCGTCGTAGTAGCTTTTCGCATCTGCGAGGGGACTCATACACAGGGTGAACAGGGCGACCCCGCTCCCTGCAAGCAAACCGCGCAGGCCACTCCATCGCTTAATCCAAACATTTGGCATGCCGTTGATTAGTCTCTCGGTAAGCCCGGAGCCGAACCGGGCGTGCGCTGCGCTTAAAGCACTGTGCGCGTCATTCTTAGGAGCATGATTTACTGGATGCTTTAGGTACATGTCACTATCCGCTTTATCAAATACTGTGGGGACAGTTTAGGCCTCTGAATCTGAACGCTGTCTGAATATGCGGCTGATTTAAACCTTTTTTCTTTCGTCCGGTCTTTTGTCTGATTGCTATCGCCAGATTTCTTCTGACTGATTTCTTCTGACTGATTTCTTTGGGCTATTTTCTTTCGCTGAGCGTCGGCGCTGTACCTACCGAATTTGCACAATTTGATGGCCCGTATCTAACTTGGCTGTTAGCCCGGGTTCCAGGGGTTCATCTTCCCATTGCCATAGCGTAAGGCGCTCATAGTGCTGAATAAATCGCTGTAACGCAGCTGAGGACATACGTTGGCTCGCGGGCAAGCTCTGCTCTTGCTGTTGCCGCCAGGCGAAGACTTCTGCAAAACCCGGCGCGCGCAAGTGCAACCAAAATGCGAAGTGTGACCACAGCGGTTGATAGTGCTGTCGAATATTCCGATTTACCCAACCACGCCATTCGCCTGCCGAATCGTCATCGGCTTCTAGGGCATTGACCGGCTCGAGTAATGCCGTTTCGCTTTGCTCCCGCACCCCCAGGCACCAGCCTTCTACCACAAGCACTTCCACTGTGACCTCATGCTCGCCCGCTCGATCATCCAGACCTTTCGAAAACTCCGGCAATCTCAACGTCACTGGCGCACCGTTCGCCGCCGTCACTTGCGCAAACACACGCGCCATCCAGGCCGTATCGTGAGTGCCGGGCACACCGCGGGTCTGCGCGAGAGGATGCACGGTCTTGGCCAGGCCCTCGCGTTCCGCTCTAGTTAGGTAAAAGTCATCCAAAGAAACAGCTGCAGCACTTTTGCCCTGGCGTTCTAAACACATGACCAGTTCCCTAGCCAAAGTCGATTTGCCGGAACCCTGACTACCGTTGACACCAAGGATCGGCAGGCCATGATCAATCGCATAAGCTGCCACACGGTCGGCAAGCGCCCGCCACTGCTTGAAAGGTACTGCTTGCCACGTCGTTTCACGCTCGTGCAACGTTGGCAGCGCTAGGGTCGTTTGCAGTTTTACGGCGAGCGCTTTGTCGAGTTCTACTAAATCCATATTTCGATCTAACGTGGCGTTGATATTTAACGGCGGCTGACTCTGCAAGTGCCACTACACTGAGCGACCAGGCGTGTACTCAGCCGACGCCCAAACGCAGTTTCAGCGCGATTCACCGGCTCGGCACAGCATCCGCCTTAGCACTTATACCACTGCTCGCTCGAGTGCGTTTTCAGCTTGAGCATTCAGGGAAACGCAATATGGCGCAAATTCAGGAGCGATGCCAATGGCCGCCTTAGATCGCTTGCAGTGGTATTTATCGACCGTTACCTTAAGCTGCTAAATGCGCTCAACAGCAGAACGAAGCTGGCGCTTCCAAACGCTATTTCGAGTACCGATTTACTTGCTTAGGCGATTACAAAAGACTAAGACTCGTCATCCAATCTGTCCGGATAGAGCAGCGGTAGCGGAACACATGGCGAAATAAGGAACCCACAAGAACCAAAAGGCCCTAACAAGATATAGCGCCTAGCGAAAAGTGGCGTATGCCAAACCAAGAGCATAACCGTTAAGGATTGATACCCAATGAACCACTCCTCTTCTCGAACACACTCTCAGCGGAGCGCTTCTAGCCAAACTCCCGCCAAACAGCGACTTATGGCTTGTGTAGTGCTCGGTTTGTGTGCCGCATTGCTTGTCGCGTGCAATGGCAACAACAAATCAGGCGGCGAAACAGAAGCAGACTCGATGTCTACCGAGGTGCGCAAGAGTCCAAACGACGAGCGCGATTATCGCTACCTAACACTGCCCAATAAAATGCGGGTCCTGCTGGTCTCCGACGCCACTACCGACAAAGCGGCGGCTGCTTTGGCCGTGTATCGCGGCAGTTTTCACGAGCCTGAAGAAAGACCCGGGCTTGCCCACTTTCTGGAGCACATGCTTTTTATCGGCACGGAAAAATATCCCGAAGTTGATACTTTCCAGCAGTTCATTACCGGTAATGGCGGATCCTCGAATGCGTATACCGCACCGGATCACACCAATTACTTTTTTGATGTTCAACCAACCGCATTTCGGGAAGGCCTGGACCGCTTTGCGCAATTTTTCATCGCGCCTTTACTGTCGGCTGATTACGTGGAACGTGAAAAAAACGCGGTCCATTCCGAATATCAAATGCAGTATAAAGATGATGGCTGGCGCGGTTTTATGGTGTCCAAACGCGCACTAAACCCGGCTCATCCCGCGCAACGCTTCACTATCGGTTCATTGGAGACTCTGGCCGGTGATCTCAATGCCGAACTGCGAGCGTTTTTTGACGCCAGCTATTCAGCTGACCAGATGGGTCTGGTCGCACTCTCGAACGAATCGCTGGACGAAATGGAAGCCTGGATAGCGCCCTTGTTTAATCAGGTCGCTAATCGCGACATTGGGCCAAGCTACCCTGGCGTTAAACCGATAACAGAAAATGAAGTGCCGGCTATGCTGACTTCAAAACCGCTCAAAGATTCATACTCAGTCAGCTACAATTTTCCCATTCCGAATCCGCGGCCTTATTACCGCGAAAAGCCGCAGACCTACATCTCTAATCTCATTGGTCATGAGGGTGAAGGCAGCCTGCATCAATTGCTGACAAACAAAGGCTGGATTGAAAGTCTGGGCGCTGGCAGCCAGGATCTCGACCGCAACAACAGCGTTCTAGCGGTCTCTATTCAACTGACTGAAGCAGGCCGTACTCATGTCGCTGAAATTTCCGATCTATTATTCCAGTACATCGATCTGTTGCGAGCCAGTAAACCAGAGTCCTGGCGTTATCAGGAGCAAGCCAACATCGCAGCGATGGCGTTTCAGTTCCAGGAAAAAGGATCACCACAGGGATTTGTCTATCAAGCTGCACCGCGCCTCGACGAATACCCCCCGGCTGACCTATTGATCTCGCCATACTTAATGGAACGCTTCGATGCAGTCCTTATCAAAGAATATTTAGACTATCTGACCCCGGAAAATGTGTTGGTAGAAGTGGTCGACCCGGCAGCCACCACCAACAAAACCGAGACCTACTTTGACGTCGACTTTGCACTCAACAAGGGGCCCATTCCGCGCAAACCCGTCGCGGACGCAGCGTTGCAGTTGCCTGTTGCTAATCCCTATTTGCCAGAGAACCTTGCGCTGGTTAGTGATGACAATGCCCCGATCAGCAGACTCAAAGAGACCGCGCCGATAGAAATGTGGCTAGACACTGATACGGAGTTTGGTGGACCTCGCGCCAACTTGTTGGTCCGAGTCGTCGTTCCCGGTGGGCTCCATAGCGCCAGCGACAGCGCCATGTCACGCCTGTACACGAGCATGGTTAACGACTCGCTGAGCGCGACTATCTATCCGGCGTATCTGGCAGGATTAAGCTATCAGTTAGGCTCTTCGGACACCGGCTTTACGATCGGCGTTTCCGGCTATGAAGACAAACAAATGCAGCTTGTCGAAACCGTATTAGATGCCTTGATCAGTGCACCGCTACCTGAAGATCGCTTTGCGAGCCTTAAAACCAGCCTGTTAAAAGCCTGGCAAAATCGGACCAAAGACAAGCCTTATACACAAACACTGACCGCGCTCAGCGATACGCTGTTGCAAGCCACGTGGCCGGCAGCCGATCTGATCAACGCCTTAACCGACGTCACGCTGAAAGATCTGGTCCAATGGCGGCAACAGCGTCTTGCTGAGGTCGGTGTCATTAGCGGCTTGCATGGCAATGTAACAATACAAGATGCACGAGCACTGGGTGCGTTGCTGCAGGAAAAACTGCAGCTTGTCGCGCTAAAGCCACAACGCTCTGAACTGAATTTAATCGACGAAAATATGCTGCTGGATCTGCAGGTGGATCATGACGATGCGGCGATGTTGATTTATGTGCAGGATTCCGGCGAAGACTATAAGAGCCGCGCGCTAAGTGCACTTGCGGGCCAGCTGCTGCGTTCGCCATATTTCTCCGACCTGCGCACAAACCAACAACTTGGCTATGTGGTCAGTGCCGGCTCACGGCGTTTGCTTAAGCGCAGCGGCATGTTGTTTTTGGTGCAATCACCCGTCGCCGGCGTGACCGACCTCGAACAAGCCACAAGCAATTTTTTGCAAACTTATCTGGCAGCCTGGCCGGAGCTGAGCGAAACCGAATTTGCACAACAAAAAGCGGGGCTGATTAATCGTCTCATGGAAAAAGATAAGAACCTCGGTGAGCGTAGCCAGCGCTACTGGGCCGACTTAACTGACGAAAATTATCAGTTCGACAGCCGCGCCCAAATCGCGGCTGAAGTGGATCAACTGAGCAAACAGGACATGGCCGAGTTCTTTAAAAGCTTGCAGGAGCGCATAAGCAAGCAGCGCTTGTTGATTTACAGCGAAGGCAAGTTTGGTCAAACCCCCACTATGGGCAAGCAGATTGCTCGCGGTTCACTTTAAGCTGGATAAGACCTCTTTAAGACCGTTACGCAATGTTGATCGAAGCCGAAGCGAACTAGCCACGGGGCAGTTCGCTTCGGTGTTTCCCACGCTCTCAAAGCCCAGCCCATTAGCCCTCATGATGCAGTACGGCAAAGCGCGGCCCTTCCACTGAATCCTTTTAGTTCCCTGACTGCCGCTTCGTTCACTGAGGCGTCGCGGCGAGTCGTCTACAGGCGAGTGCCTTCCGGTAAGTCCAGCCGAAACGGCGGCAGGCTGCCAAGCAGTACTCTCCCGTAACGCTGTGTAACGATACGTCGGTCGAGCATAGTGATGGTGCCACGGTCATTTTCGTGCCGAATCAAACGCCCGCACGCTTGCACAAGTTTCAAGGCCGCATCCGGCACAGTGATTTCGTAAAACGCGTTGCGCCCCTGAGCTTCTGCCCATTCGGCAATCGCTTGGTCAACCGGATCATCCGGCACCGCAAAGGGTATTTTGATGATGATCACGTGGCGGCAATAGTCTCCAGGCAGATCTAAGCCTTCGGCAAAACTGGCGAGGCCGACCAACTGGGAACGCTGTTTGCGATCCACACGGCCGCGATGCTCGGCAATCAAAGCCTGTTTGGAGCCTTCGCCCTGAACCAACAAATGCCCACGAACCTTATCTGGTAGCGTGCTGAGCACGCGATTGAGCTGGCGCCACGACGAAAATAAGATCAAGGTAGCGGGCTCGCGTTGCAAAAGCTCCGGCAGCAGCGCGCTGATTTCATCGCAGTGGCCGTCAAAATCGCGCGGGTCTGTTTGCATTGTCGGCACGTGAAACGTGGCAATTTCGGGATAGTTGAAGGGACTTGGAATAGTTAGGGTTTGCACTTGTTCTGGTAAGCCGACTCGTTCGATGAAACGGTCAAAACGACCTAATGCGGTCAGCGTCGCAGAAGTACAGATCGCGCCATAGCATCGCAGCCAAAGTACCTCTTCAAGTATGCTGCCAGGCTCTATTGGTGCACTGACCATCTCAGTATCAAATTGATTACGACGCAGCCAGCGCGCGTGACGCCGCGACAAATTTGCCGCCTCAGCATAATCGCGCAGTAACGCGAAGGTTGCCAAAGCACGCCCCTGTAGCTGCCCCACAGGTAATAGCCAATCTTCTGCAGCATAGCTGTTCTGCCAATCTAACTGACCCGCCACAGCCTCCTGCAAGCGATCATGTAATCGTTCCAACTGACTACAGAGACGATCCATAGACGGTAACGCTTGTTCCGCTAACTCGGCCAGGTCGCTAGGCACTTCACCCAACGGGAAGCGACAAATCTCGACGTTTTCGTCCTGCGCAACAAAGTCGTTTGCTGCCACGACTTCGGTGAGTCGTTGCAATGCCTCACCCAACACGCCAGTCTCTGTCGCCACTTCCGTCGCCAAAGCGACCAACTCGGCCGGGCGGGCAAACCGCTGCGCTAAACTCCCGAGCGTATTATTGATCTGGTCAAACCACTGCACCGTGCCTTGCAAGCGAGCGCGCGCCGAAAAATGATTCTGAGTCTTTTCCGCCAAATGGTGCGCTTCATCCAGCACAAAAATACATTCCTCCGGCTCAGGCAAAACCGCTCCACCGCCAAGCGCGAGATCGGCGAGCACCAGATCGTGGTTGGCGACAATAACATCGGTGCCTTCCAGCGCCGACCTGGCGCGAAAAAAAGGACATTGTTTAAAGAACGAGCAGCGGTTGTTGGTGCAGCCACGATGATCCGTTGTTACCCCGCTCCAGGCTCCATCCGGTAAAGGCTCAGTCCACGAATCAGATTCGCCATCCCACTCACCCTCGGCAAGACGGTTTAGCATTTCCTGATACAGCGGAATGAAGTCTTCGTTGGCCGGATCAATGATCGGTATCTCTTGCTGCCCCTGGTATTTCAAGTGATCGTCCAAACGCTTAAGGCAGATGTATCGACCGCGACCCTTGGCCAAAGCAACCGAAAAATCCAATCCCGCGCGTTGCTGTAGATCGGGTACGTCCTGCAAAATCACTTGTTCCTGCAGTGCGACCGTTGCGGTGCTGAGCACCACCGTTTTGTTGAGACTTTTTGCCATGGGAATCACAGCGAGACAATAGGCCGCGGTTTTACCGGTACCGGTGCCGGCTTCGACAACAGCCAGGCGTTGTTCATCCGTCGCTAGCGCACGAGCAATGTGCGCGATCATTTCCCTTTGCCCACGACGCGGTTTAAACTGCCGCGACGCGAGCCAGGTTCGATAGGCGGACTGTATCGATTCTTTTATTTGGTCGGTTAAAACGGCGGCAGTCATGGCAACACTGTGCGGGAAAGTCTGCATTAAACCAAGCCGCACGGGCTGAAATTTGTCTCGCTTTTAACCTCGTACTGGTACAGAAAAGAGCCAACTATCCGAACGGGTCGAAATGTTGGGTCAAACTGTAGGGATAGAGTTTCGGCCAGTAGCCAGGCAACTAGGCTGGAATTCCGGCAGATGCTCGCTCCGTCATGCCGATGGCATCGTTTTTGCGGATGCTTACAACACCCGCCGAACTTACATTTTGTCCAAAATCAGCGCGTAATCGTGCCATAGCCGTTACGGGGCGGTGCTTCGTAAGAAGCGCTGAGGGCTCTTTATAAAAAACGCTGAGGGCTCTTTACCAAAAACGCTGAGGGCTCTTACCAATTATCATCTAATGAGAGTTAATGATTATGTTGTCTAGGGTTCGTTTGGGTTCGCTGATAGCCACCATCATTTCATTGTCGATGGCGTCGCTCGGGTGGACCGAAACCAGGCTAACTGTTCCGCCCGGTTTTATCGTTGAGCAACTCAACTTCAGTGTTCCCGATGCCCGCCAAATGGCTCTCAGCGAGAACGGTATGTTGATTGTGGGCACTCGACGCAAAGGCCGCGTTTACGCGATCCCAAACGCGTTAACTGCACCAGAACCGAAGGTCATCACCCTGCTTAAAGGCCTGCAGATGCCCAGCGGTGTAGCGATCCATAACGGTGATCTCTATATCGGCGCCGTGTCAGAGATTATTCGCGTAGCGGACATCGATTCGGTTGCCACCGCGGACTGGGTTGCCATGGAAATCATCACCGATAATTTGCCAGACGAGCGCCATCACGGCTGGAAGTATTTGAAATTTGGACCCGACGACCAGCTTTACGTCCCCGTCGGCGCGCCATGTAATATTTGTCTATCAGATGATCGACGCTTTGCCAGCTTACTGCGTATGAATCCAAGATCCGGGGCGACGGAATTTGCTGCGGAGGGCCTGCGCAACACAGTCGGCTTTGCCTGGCATCCAACCACCCAAGATCTCTGGGTTAGTGACAACGGCCGCGACATGATGGGTGATGATGTTCCCGCTGAGGAAATCAACATAATCCCCAAAGGTAATCGTGAGACGCTGCACTTTGGCTACCCGTTTAAGCATTCCGCCCCAGATGAGGGATTCCTCTCAGACCCGAAATTTGGCGACCACGAACAGGGCAAAAATTTAAAGATAGTGCCTCCAAAAGTTCGCATCAAAGCACATTCGGCCCCGTTGGGCATGACGTTTTATAGTAGCGATCACTTTCCACCGATCTATACCAACTCGCTGTTCGTCGCTGAGCATGGCTCGTGGAACCGCAGTGCTAAGGTTGGCTATCAAGTGAGTCGCGTCTTTGTCGACGAGTCTGGGCAGACCGCCTATGAACCTTTTATCACGGGCTGGTTGATTGGCGAACAGGCCTGGGGAAGGCCTAACGATGTCTTGGTAACGCCCGAAGGACATCTTTTGGCCGCGGATGATAAAGCCGGTTTAATCTATCGCGTGCGTTATGCGGCGGCGCCAAAAACCGCGTTCAGTCGAAACCAGTAGGGCGCCAGCAGCAAACCTTCTCGAATAATTCCAACGATAAATTTGAGTTTTATATGCCAACAAAAAACCGGCCGAGGTCGAGCCTCCAGCCGGTTTTATGAAATTGCTGCCAGCGCCAGCGGCGCTATAGCTTCAAAAAATAATGTCTATGCGGGTTTCGAAAGATGTTTCGCAGTGTCCCACGCCACCGCCATCAATGCCCACTTCTGGACTTGAGAATTGGAACCGACACTCCATCGAGTTGCCCTGATTACCAATCAAGATGGCCGTAGATTTTGAAGACATCGTTGTTTCGCTGGAGTGGACAGAACCAAAATCATCATCGTCATCGTCATCGTCAAAAATGTCGCCATAGATGTAAGCGTCCTCAGTACTTGTGGTTGACGCCTGTACAAACTTGCCAGTGAAGCGCTCTCCCGACGGCATAGTAACTTGCAGCGTGCCATCATTTTCGAAGATGTCCTGACTGTACTGAAACATCACCGCTTCACCTTCAGTGACTCCTTGCATGATGCCAGTGGTCGTTGTTTCGCAGCCCGCCAACGTAAAGATAGCGATGAGCGACCAGAATCCTACGGTAGCAAAGCTAACCAATTTGGAATGCTTTACGCCGCCCCCCATGCTGAACAACTGACTGCCACTAAAAGAGGTCGAAATACGCGATTTAGCGATTTTTTGTGGCTCGTCGCGACCACGTTCTGGCTTGGATTTCAAAGTAGGCACCCTCTTTTTTCTGTTAGGTTTGTTCGTTATTGATCTGTCTGAGTATCCGTTTAGCGCTTGCGTTCGGTTCTTGCGTGTAGCTCGTATATCTGACGTTTAGGTTTGGTTCGTGCGATCGATTTTTGACTCGTGCCGCCGGCCGCTACTTGCAATACACGTCCCAATAAAAATGACGCTGTAAACAAAAAATATTTTCAGTTTAGAGAACACCGATCACCACTACCCCCCGAACCAAAGGGAGTTTTTTCAGACAGGCGGAAGGAATGCCATGTTTCTGCTATCTGAGCAGACTCAATAAACAAGAAGCGCTGGCGTCGATCACTCAAACCATCCGGTGTACTTTGGCGACGTTGGTGAGACAGGAAAAATCAGGAAAGTCTGGCGAGGCGGCCAATGAAGTGAACTGCTCCAATCTCAGGCTGTCTTTTAAAGTGGGAGACGGCGGCGCAGCAAAGTACTCCGCTCACCTAAGCTGCTGAAACTTGCAGACCTTTCGCCAATCGGACGAATCTACCCGGCAAAGCCAAGACCACATAAATGACCACATAACAGAACACTTAAGGAATACCAAGCGAAAAGACTAGAGCGCAAGGACCATTCGGGATGCAAAAAGGATTTGCCGAGATCGCAGCGCTGCAGCAAAAACGGGCATGAACTTCTATTTCGCTAATCGGTTTATTCGATCAGGGAGTGCTAAGCGTCCGTTATATTTCGGTATCAAGCGTGCTTAATATTTTGAGCCGCCCTATTGTTTCTGAGGCGAACTGACGCGCAATGTAAGCCGCTCGCGAAAAGGGAATGAGCCAAATGCCCCACCAAGGGAAAGGACAAGGGCAAGGGCAAAGGCAAAGGCAAAGGCAAGGTGAACTAACGGTTATTTTTCGGCATAACCGAGATTTCCATCGGCTGAAAATGCTCCATATCAATATCGATCAAATAGGGTCCTGACGCGTCGATAGCCGTATCAAAGGCCGCTTTAAATGCCTGGACGCTACCGACTCGCTGACCAGGCACGCCCATACTAGCGGCCATGTCCGCAAAGGCTACCTTGCCTAAATCCGTTTCATTAATGCGACCAAATCGGCGCTCCTGCAAATAACGCAATACGCCATATCCAGAGTCGTTGAATACGCAAATAATCAGCGGCACCTGATATTGGGCGCAGGTTGCGAGTTCCGTCGCATGAAACATAAACCCGCCATCGCCGTGGATTACCACCGTTTTGCGCTGGGTGGCGATCGCGGCACCGACACTCATGGGGAAACCCGGACCGATTGCTCCGGAAGTAGGGTTTATTGAAGTTCGCGGGCTGTAAATGGGAAACAGTTGATTGCCCCAGTTGTATGCGGAAATGGTCTGGTCGCGCACAAAGACACTGTCGCGCGGCAGACGCTCACGAATATGGTCCATAACCTGCGGCCAATCCGTGCCTAAACGGCTGCGCATAGCGGTGCGGACGCCGTCACGGGCATGCCAAACCGCCTCATTAAACTGGCCATCGTTAGGCGCCATGGTTGCAGTTTGTTCGCTAAGCGCCTGCAGTGCTGCGCGGGCGTCCGTGACCCAACCCAGATGCGCATGATGTGTGCGCCCGACCATCGCCCCATCAATATCAATATGCACCAGTTCTCCCGGTGGCGTTTGCTGAGCAAACTGACCGTCCACCCCCACCGCAAACTTGGTGCCAATCGCGAGCGTCAGATCGGCAGCAGCAATCGCCTGATAAATTCCGGCGGAGTTATAGTAGTTGCCTATACATAGGGGATGGTCCTCCGGCAGGACGCCGCGGCCATCGACGGTGGTAATCACCGGCGCATCCAACGTTTCCGCCAACTGTTGTACTAAAGCCCCTGCACCGGCAGCAATGCCCCCACCGCCGGCAATAATCACGCGACGCTGACTTTGCGAGAGGCGCTGAGCGACTTGCGCAGCCATAGCCGCGTCATCCGAGGACACCGGGATGGCTGCGTCGGATTGACTCGGGACCGTAAACCCCTTTTCCGTGCAATATGCATACTGCAAGTTGATGGGAATTTCCAAAGCACCCGGTGCCGCACGACCAGTAAACATATCAGTGACTACTGTTTGTAAAGCGGTACCCAGTTGATCAATATGCCGAGGGCTTTCGACTCGTCTGCAAACCGAAGCCAACATCGGCACTTGATTCTCTGCCTCGTGGACGTAGGCCAATCCCTTTCCGTAAAAATGGGTGTCAGCCTGACCGGTGATCACCAACACCCTAGACGAACCAAATTGCGCCTCGTATAAACCGGTGACAGTGTTAGATGTACCTGGCCCGGTCGAAGCTATCATCACGCCCATGCTGCCTGTAGCCCGGGCATATCCGTCCGCGGCGTGGGTGCCGGCTTGCTCATGACGTACATCGATTATCTTGGTTGCGCCCAAACGATTGATCGCATCCAGGATCGGCATGTTGTGGATGCTTACGATAGCAAAGACATGTTTGACCCCAAATTGCGCCAATCCATGCGCAATCAAGTCAGCCCCAGTAAAATGCGTCATATCCTCTCCAAATCTGTAACGGTTTAGCCTGAGCTGCTAAGCGGCTTCGCTTAGCAGCGTCATCGGCTCTATAAATAGCGATAACTGTTCGTACCACGATTCAAGCGGTTTGCTTATCCAGTTTACTTTGAATAGCTCGCCAAACCTTCTCCGATGTCAGTGGCATATCAATTGCCGTGACACCATAAGGGACTAACGCATCCAGAGCGGCGTTCACAATTGCTGACGGCGCTCCACACGCCCCGCCCTCGCCAATGCCCTTTACGCCGAGCTCGTTATGAGGATCCAACACTTCGTTAAAGCGGACTGAAACGTCCGAAATCTGCTCGGCACGCGGCATCGCATAATCCATAAAACTGCCAGTGATGAGCTGACCGTCCGCATCGTAAACCGCGTGCTCGTAAAGTGCTTGCCCGATACCCTGAGCTACTCCACCATGCACCTGACCAGCCGCAAGCAGCGGATTTATGACCCGACCACAGTCGTCTACCGCTGTGTACTCGACCACAGCCACTTCACCGGTTGCTGGATCAATTTCAACTTCCGCTATATGACAACCGTTAGGAAAGGTAAACCCTGCACCGCGATTATAGCGAACGGTCTTGTGCAAGCGTTGGCCGCCAAACTGTTCCTCCTGAGCAGCCGTAGCGACCTGTTTCAGGCTGACTTCAGACGCGTTATCGGTGCTGCGAAACAAGCCTTCGGAATAAGACACTTGAGCCAACGGTGATTGCAGCATCTCTGCAGCGATTTCTTTGGCTCCGGCTAATGCCGCTTCGCCGGCACGTTTGACCGCGATCCCACCCATTTGCGACGATCTAGAACCGCCAGTACCACCGCCAAAAGCGACACGATCTGTATCGCCCTGAATGATGTTAACCGCGTCGAATGCGATACCAAGGGTTTCACTGAGAATTTGTGCGTAAGTCGTGCGGTGTCCCTGGCCATGGGAAAAGGTGCCAACCACAACATCTACGCTGCCATCTGGGTTAAGGGTTATGTCTGCCTCTTCTTCAGGACCCCCGCCGCTAGATTCAACGTAATAGCCGATGCCACGACCGCGTATTAATCCGCGGCTCAGACTGTCCTGCTGGCGTGCGGTGAAACCTGTCCAATCTGCTGTGGTTAATGCGAGCTCGAGCGTTTCTTCAAAACGACCACTGGTAAGGTCGATGCCCGAGGGCAAGGTATATGGCAATTCTTCAGGTTTTATAAAATTGATTTTGCGAAGGGTTATCGCATCTACACCCATCTGCCGAGCCGCCGCTTCGAGCAAACGCTCCATCACATAACACGCCTCAGGCCTGCCCGCACCACGATAAGCAGCTATCGGCATGGTATTAGTAAACATGCACCGCACAGAATGATGGACGTTAGGAATACGGTAGACCGTGCCGACGACTCGCCCCCCGGCCATAGTAGGAACAAACGGACCGACCGCAGTGCAATAAGCGCCCAGATTCGCAGCAGTCTCCACGCGTAAAGCCATCATTTGTCCATCCGCAGCAAAGCCTGCAGTGACGTTGGTGAGATTGTCACGACCATGCGAATCGCTGGTAAACATTTCCGAGCGGTCGCCCGTGAATTTCACGGGCCGCGCGAGTTGCTTGGCGGCAAACAACGCCAAACACGGTTCCGGCTGAACTTCGCCGCGAATTCCAAAACCACCGCCAGTGTCTGGTGAAACAACTCTTACCTGTTGTTTCTCGACCGCAAAAATCTTAGCCAGCACCGCCTGCTGGGCCACCACACCTTGGCTAGGGTTATGAAGCGTGTAATGGCCAGCTTGATACTGACCGATGCATGCGCGTGGCTCGAGTGGACTGGGCGCGACGCGATTATTAACGAGTTCAACGCTCACGATGTGGGTGGCTTTGCTTAACGCCTGATCGACCGCCGTCGCATCACCCTTTTCAAAGTGCACGCACAGATTGCTATCGTTTGCTTCGTGCAGCAGTTGGGTGTCTGGATCTGTCGCATGGCGCGGATCAGCACACGCTGGCACATCACGAATATTGAGTTTAATGCGTTCCACGGCCCTATCCGCTTGCTCCTTACTTTTCGCTACTACAGCAGCGATAGCCTGTCCGACAAACAAAACTTTGTCTTGGGCAAGAATAGGGCGATGCGGAATAAATGCGGGCTCGCCTTGCGCGTTAGTCAGCGCGGCACGACAGGGCAAACCGCCAAGGGATGCAATATCCGCAGCAGTATAGACGGCTACCACGCCTTTCTTTTCTGTCGCGCCATCGGTATCGAGTTCGGTAATGAAACCGTGCGCAACCGGTGAACGTAAAATGCTCAGATAAAGCTGATCCGGCAGATTAATGTCATCGGTAAATTGGCCGCCGCCCGTAACCAAGCGGGGATCTTCGCTGCGCGGTACGCTTTGGCCAACCCCAAACTTCATACTGCTACTGGCACCACGTCAGTCTCGCCGACTACCGCGTGGCGGAGTACCCCGATCGGGGTGACTTCCACCTCAATCAAGTCGCCATCCTGCATAAATACCGGCGGAGTACGCGCAGCGCCAACGCCACCCGGCGTGCCGGTAACAATGACATCACCCGCTTCAAGCTCGATAAAAGTAGAGCAAAACTCAATCAATTCGGCAAAGCTATGCACCAAAAGATCTGCTTTGGCTTGCTGCATGATCTCGCCGTTCAGCCGAGTGGTAAGCTCCATTTGAGTCAAATCACCGATCTCGTCCGGCGTCATCATCCACGGGCCAAACCCGCCAGTGTTAGCGAAATTTTTGCCCGGTGTGAACTGGCTCGTCTGTCGTTGGTATTCGCGCACGCTACCATCATTGTAAATACTGAAGCCAGCGACGTGAGACAACGCCTCGCTACGCGGAATACGACGCCCAGGACGGCCGATAATCATCGCAATTTCGCCTTCGTAGTCGAGGGTGTCCGATTCGCGCGGCTTAACCATGGGCGCGAGATGTCCCATTTGAGCCGCTGCAAAGCGAACAAAAATCGTTGGCACACCTTCACCACCACGTCCGGTCTCTTCCTGGTGCGCTTTATAGTTCAGGCCAACACACAGAATTTTCTTAGGATCTAATAACGGCGGCTCATAGGCGATTTCGTCGAGAGAAAAGTCAGCTAAATCACCGCACGCTGATGCGAGATTTGCCAAGGCATCATCCGCAATCGCTTCGCGTAGAGTCGCATAATCCGACCGAGCGCCCACATCGACGACACCCTCGACTGCTGATTCCTGGGCAACAACGTAACCAAAGCTCGTTTTTCCACTATGGGTAAAGGATAACCAACGCATTGCGCCTCCTTATATAAAGTGCTTCTGTAGGACTCTTTGGCAGAGTCTTCTTGTTAGATCGCTCGCATAACATCGTTTTGTAGACAAATGGTTTCTCTAGCCAGATACCTCTGTCTAATCAGATCACTGCTCCAATCAAATGATGGGGCGACGTAGATCTTCTCTACGCGAGTCGTTGTACGCTATTTTTTCTTGCTGCTGCTGCTTGTGGCGACTTACCGCGCAGGCCGTTAACCGCTGTGCTTTAACTCAGTCTCTAGCGTGACAATCACAACCGCAGACACCAGCCTGGCCACGTGACCCGTCGACTTTAGTCGAACATGATCACGCTACGCGCAATCTCGCCAGTATTCAGCGCGGCCATGCCCTCATTAATATCCTCTAAGCGAATACGGTTAGATATGAGGTCATCCAAATGCAAACGGCCTTGTAGATAGAAATCGACGAACCGAGGCATATCCACTCGGAATCGATTGGATCCCATCATGGATCCCTGGATTTTTTTCTCAGCTAAGAAATCGACACCATGAAGCTCAACCATTTGGCCAGGCGGGATCATACCGATAACCGTGGCTGTACCGCCGGGACGCAGCATTCGAAAGGCTTGCTCGGCAGTCGCTTTCAGACCAATGGCTTCAAACGAATAATGTACGCCGCCGCTGGTCATCTCTCGGACCGTGGCAACAGCATCGGTTTGGCTTGCGTCGACCACATCGGTAGCGCCAAATTTACGCGCCAACTCAAGCTTGGATGCAACCATATCGATGGCAACAATGCGCGCAGCCCCGGCTATCGCTGCGCCATTGATCGCAGAAAGGCCAATCCCGCCGCAGCCAATCACGGCAACCGTCGAACCTGGCTCCACATCGGCAGTATGAATCACCGAACCGATGCCCGTGGTCACACCGCAGCCGATCAAAGCGGCGCGGTCCATAGGCATGTCTTCGCGGACTTTTACCAAGGCGTGTTCATGAACCAGCATCATTTCGGCAAACGACCCGAGTTGAGCAAACTGGTTGAGTGCTTCCTTGGCGTCACTGACTCGAGGTTCTTCACCATCACCGCGGCGCACTTCCGGCTCTTGGCACAATGACAGGTGGCCGGTCACACACTGCTCGCAGTGGCCGCAGAATACCGACAAACAGGTAATAACGTGATCGCCAGGCTTAACGTAGTGCACATCTCTGCCTACCTGTTCAACGACACCCGCGCTCTCATGGCCCAAAATCATAGGTAACTGGCCAGGGTAGCTGCCGTTGTAAAAGTGCATGTCGCTGTGGCAGATGCCGGCGGCCTTGGTGCGGATTAATACTTCTCGCGGACCCGGTTTGGAAACACTGACTTCCTCGATTTCCATAGGTACGTTTACTTCACGAAATACTGCTGCTTTCATTTTAGATCCCCTCTCTACGTCCCTTTTAATCGCGTAACGTTCGTCCCGTTAAGCTTTTCCCTTTACTGCCTTTCCCTTTACTGCTTTTTCCTTTACTGCTTTTTCCTCTGTGCCCCTATACCGCTTTAGGCATTATCTTGTTGTTCAAAATCCCGGGTTAATAGAGTGCTCGCTAACAACGCCGGACAGACTTTTCGTGCCGTCTCCCTACTGCGAAATCGAAAAATAATCACTGCAGTGTGCCACAGCGTTTTAGACCCGAAAAGCGAAAATCAGGCTGCTGCTATATCGCCGTTGAGTAAGGCTAATGCGGCCTGCATTGCAGCCCGCAAACCGGCTGCATCAGCAATGCCCTGACCTGCAATATCGAAAGCAGTGCCGTGGTCTACCGAAGTCCTCAGGATAGGTAGCCCCATGGTAACGGTCGTCGACGCATGGAAATTATGAACCTTAATCGCGATATGCCCTTGGTCGTGATACAACGCCAGTACCACGTCGAATTCCCCGGCAATCGCCCTATTAAAGACCGAGTCTGCAGGCCATGGACCCGATGCATCCATGCCTAAAGCCTGGGCTTTTGCTACGGCTGGCAGCAGTTCATCCAGTTCCTCGCGACCCAATAACCCGCCCTCACCGCCATGAGGATTCAACGCAGCTACGGCGATCCGCGGCCGCGATACACCCCAACGCTGAAAACTCTCCTGGATCAGTTTGAGTTTTCGCAAGACGTTATCGAACGTGACAAATTGGACCGCAGCAGCCAACGATTTATGTGTCGATAAATGTACGACTCGCAACCCTGGTGTCATGAGCATAGTGGCGTTATTGGTCGTGCCCGCGAGCCGCGCCAGAATTTCCTGGTGGCCAATGTCATTAACGTATCCTGCTGCCTGCAGCGCTTCCTTATGAATCGGTGCAGTCACCATGGCCGCCAACTCACCGGCGAGACACAACTGCGCAGCCGTCGTCACCGCGCTTACCGCGCACTCACCACAGCTGGCTTGAATCTGGCCTAGCGCAAAGTCAGGCGGACGCGGCTGGTCGGTGTCGAGCAAGTTCCAGCCCTGCCGAGCTTCGGTAACGGTTTCAATCAGGTTATAGGCAGGCAGATGGATATCCAGTTGAGTCGCTATATCGTGCAAAGCCCACGCGCAGCCGATCACCACCCAGCTTTGGTCAGGGCTCGGTCGCACGGACATTTCCTTTGCAACAATCTCCGGGCCGATGCCGGCAGGATCGCCAAGGGTCAGGCCGATATTCATAGGCCCACCTCCGTACCGCAACTAGACGAAGCACTGTAAGACCCGTCCCGGGACGGACCTAATGCAGATGGTAAAGAGTCTTTTGACATGGTCGAGTCTCGTGTCGAATCCCAGTGGCATCCGTTCCAATGCGGCCTTCGGTAACGGGTTGCAAGTGGCATCAAATTGCCGTGCCCTCTGCTAAAAGTACCGGGAAATAGCGCCGCTTAAAACGGGGAGTAAGCGGGATAAAAGTTGCCTAAACCTCGTTAGATACAAATAACACACGAAAGTGCTTGTCAACAAATACTGTACGAATATACAGTTTGCGGCCGACTGCGGGAATGCACATAAAAGAACAACAACCGAGCACGCATTTCGTGAACTAAAAATGCAAACCCTGAAGGATCTCAGCGAACAATTTTATCTATATGCCATTTGTGAAGACTGCCAGCGCATTGAACAGCTGGATTTAGTTGCCTTAATCGAGGAACTCGGCGCGGACTTTAAAGTTGGCGAGCTTCGCTCACGCTTGCTGTGCCGCAGTTGCCGCAAGCGTGGCCAGAGTATCCGGATCGTTTATGTTGGGCCGCCGGAGCGTCGCGCGGTGTTTCAGTATCGGCGCTAAAGCATCTCGGCCGAATCAAGGATCAGCCCGAAGCCTTCAACGCCGACATAATCGACTTCGCGCCCTGCGATTAAACGAATCTTACGCAATCCAAGATCGCGCAAAATCTGCGCGCCAACGCCAACTTCGAGCCACTGACTGCGGCGTTCTTCTTCTTTACTCTGCGAGGCGAGTTTTTCCAGCGGCACGCCGACAAAACCAGTGCGCAGGTAAATCAGCACACCACCACCAAGGTCGTTTATACGCTGTAACGCAGCATTTAGCACATTCGTTTTATGATCGCCCTGGGTGCCAAAAATATCCTCCACCAGCTTTTCGCGATGAATTCGAACCGGCACAGATTCCATTTTACTCACATCGCCAAACACGACTGCAACATGTTCAGCATCTTCAAACTCGGTACGGTAGGCGTAAGCTTTGCCCTCACCGATCGCGGTGTTAATGACAAATTCGTAGCTGCGCGATATCAATTGCTCGCGTTGCTGCCGATACGCGATTAAGTCGGCGATGGTGACTATTTTCAGTTTATGTTGCTTTGAAAAATCTAACAATTCAGGTAAGCGCTGGACCGTACCATCATCATTGACTAATTCCGCCAATAAGCCAACCGGAGGTAATCCAGCCAAAATAGCCAGATCAGTACCTGCTTCGGTATGACCCGACCGCACCAAGACACCGCCTTGGCGTGCGACCAATGGAAAGATGTGACCGGGGCGCACGAAGTCGCTGGCGGCAACATTGCTGTTGGTTAACGCCTGCACAGTCGCGGCTCGCTCTTCCGCCGAAATGCCGGTAGTTAGGCCCTGCTTATAGTCGATAGACACCGTAAACGCGGTACTCATCGGCGCATCGTTGCGAGCTACCATTGGATCCAAGTGCAGTTCGCTAGCCTGCTCCTGCAAAATAGGCGTACACAATATCCCGCTGGTGTGGCGAATCATAAAAGCCACCGCCTCCGGGGTTGCTTTGCTGGCAGCCATGATCAAATCGCCTTCGTTTTCGCGATCGTCGTCATCAACCACAACAATCATTTCTCCGCGGCGAATAGCGTCCAACGCGTCTTCAATGCTATCGAATTGGTTTGCCATCAGAAGGCCTCCAAAAAATCGGTGCGAGAGCGTATCACACAGAGCCAGCAACGTCAGCGGAGGCAACATAGATCCCTGTTTACCTGCATTAGTGCTCACCCTTCGGTGGAAGGCGTCGCGCATCAGCCTTTAATCGGCCAGTTGGGATCAACCGGTTGGCTGCAACCTGGATCCTCATTTACTCCGACATTTCTCTAAGCCTCTTGTAACGCTTTCCTTTGGCTTCTTTTCTGCCTTTCTATATTTTACGCCTTTACTGGTCGCATACTCTGATGCGTTCTAACCCAACGGGGCTCGAATCGGCCGGCCGAAGTTCGGGTCGTGACTGATGCGTTTGGCCACTGTGCCTGCAGGTGCCGAGTACCAACCGGGATCCGCAAAATCGTCCGCTGCCAGATCGTCACGCACCTTTACCGTCGTAAACATCCCGCCCATCTCTAAATTTCCGTACGGCCCCTGGCCTCCCATCATCGGCAGCGTATTCGCTGGTCCTTGCAGATGACCTGATTCGACGTGGTCCTGATGTGCGCCCATACCGTGCTCACCCATCGCCATAAAGCCAGGCAGCATTGCCTGCAGTTCGCGGTCCAGCCCGTTCAAGTTAACACCCATCGGTATCGGCAAATCATGCGCCATCGCATTCATGGTGTGATGAGACATATGGCAATGAAAGGCCCAATCACCCGGTACCGCAATAAATTCAATATCGCGAGTTTGCCCAACACCGACGAGTTCGGTGACTTCACTGCGCCATCTGGGTTGCGGCCAACGACCACCTTCAGAACCCGTGACATCAAATTGAACGCCGTGCAAATGCAAAGGGTGGTTCCACATCGATAGGTTACCAATGCGGATACGCACACGATCACCGGTACGTGCAACCAAAGGGTCAATCGCAGGAAAGACCTTGCTATTGAACGTCCACATCGTGAAGTCCTGAAGCACCCCCGGATCGGGGCGGTAAGTACCGGGATGTACAGCCCAATTGTGCAGCAAAGTGCAATAGTCGCGCTGCACGGGTAACGCCTCTTGGCCACGCGGGTGAATGATAAACATCCCCATCATGCCGACTGCCAATTGAGTCATTTCATCCGCATGCGGGTGATACATATAGGTACCATGCTGACGCAGCGTGAACTCGTAAACGAAAGTTTCGCCGGGCTGAATCGGGGGCTGGCTCAATCCAGCAACACCATCCATTCCGCTCGGCAAAATAAGCCCATGCCAGTGGATCGAGGTATGCTCGGGTAGCCGGTTGGTGACCAATAGGCGAACTCGGTCGCCTTCCACCGCCTCTAGGGTGGGCCCAGGCGTGGAGCCGTTATAACCCCAGCATTTAGCGGTCATGCCCGGCGCAAACTCGTGGTCTACTTCCTCGGCAACGAGGTGAAATTCTTTTACACCCTGGTCCATGCGATAAGGCAGCGTCCAGCCATTGAGAGTCCGTACGGATCGCGGATTTACTGAGGCATTCGCAGCTTGGTGCGTTGGTGAGTCGCGATGAGGTTTCGTGTGATGCAATGGCGACGCCGAATCCGCACCGACGGATCCGGAGGCATTAGCGACTTGAGTACCCACAGCGGCCATACCCAAAGCACCGCTTGCCGCCATAAATTTCCTTCTTGATGGATTCATGTTATCGCCCCCCCTTATTTTGATGATGATGCATATGCTCACCTGATGGTGCTTCGGTGGTGTTTATCACTGCTCCGGTAGCGGATGTTTGAGCCGCTTGTGTCTGGTCTCTTACGGAATCACTTTCAGTATTTGTTGGGTTATTAAGTTGCGTTTTATTACGGCGCTGTTGCGCAGGGCGGCGCGAGTGGTGATGCAAATGATGCTGATCAGACTCAACAGCTGTCTCACTCAGACCAGCTTGAAGGATATCTGCGACGGACAATGCGTCACCGGTTCGTAGCTGCTCTGGGTGCAGTAAGCGGCCCACTGATCTCTCCATCTCAATACGCGTCAGCCAATAGTCACGCAGCGCATCAAAATAGACTTGGTAACTTGCGTACTCCTGTTGCTTTACATCGATTAAATCGAACACCCCCAGCAACATATAGTTTTGCGAGAGCAAAGCCTGTTGTGTCGCGGCGCGTCGCGCAGGTATCAAAGCGTCCTGGTAAGCCAGCACTCGTGCTCGGGAGGTGAGCAACTGAAAATGATTGGCACGTACTTCGTTATTTACTGCATTCACCAAACCGGCATAACGAACCGCAGCCAAAAGCATTTGCGTGCGTTGGCGTAACCGACTGCCCTGACGCTGGGTAAAGAGCGGTAGCTCCCACTCAAGTTCCCCGCCGACCATCCGCCCACCATCCACTTCTCGTTCTTTGACGAAACCCAGGTTTAACTCGGTTATTAACGCCGTCGCCTCGGCAAACCCCGAACGATCAGCCGCCGCTTTCAGCTCAGCCTGGGCAGCCATCAAATCCAGGCGACCGGTCTGAGCCAAATTGACATAGTGATGCACAGCCATTTCTTGCTCAGGCAAAACGGCTAATACTGCGGGCACCGACCATGGCTTCGCCCCAGTACCAGCAGCTTTGAACTCTGACTCGGAATCACGGGTTAGAGCGTCGCCGATGCCGGAACCGTTATAACTCTCGCTCATCTCTACCCCTGCGCTTGTGCCTGCGCTCAACCCGAGACTAAGCGCCATCAAAAAGTGCTGACGTTTACGCTCCGCGGCAGCCTCGAATTTAGCAATATGCGCTTCAGCGGCACCGGCAGCCGCCTGCACCATCGCTGACTCAGTGATATTCCCTGCGTCGAAATAACGCTGAGCAACCCGTTCCGAGATATTTGCCGCGCGCCATCGTTGATCGGCTAGCTCTGCTTGCAGCTGAGCCGCTACGTAACGAATATAAACCTGCTGAACTTCAGTAATAGTCGTTAACACAGCACCGCTAACCTGCTGTTTAAAGACCGCAAAATCCGCTTCAGCCAAACGCTTACGCGCGCGCCAAGTCAGCGCATCGGTAAGCGAAGCAACCAAACTCAACCCAACAAAGTCATTAGCCACGCGCTCGCCCGCATGCGAGCCCGATTGGTTCTGAACACCGAGCCGAGTCAACGACAGCACGGGATTGTGAATTTGGCTCGCAGCGACCAGGTCGGCAGCGCCCAACCCAAGACTCGCAAGATAAATTTTTATTTGCGGGTTATTGCTGAGCGCCAGCGTGATCGCATCGGCAAGGCTGATGGCGCCGGCAACATCACGTTGGTTAGGATCTTGCTGAACCTGTTCTGGCAAACGCAGCCCGCGTTCTGCCAGCAAAGCCTCAACCTCGCCACGACCCAGATCAGGCGGCACGCGAGCACAAGCATTGAGGAACAGCAGCAAAATGAATGGAAAACAAAGGTATTTAGAAAAGATACCAAACGGTGATTGGAACATTAGGTATTGCCTCGCATCGAAGTTCACAAGATCAGCGTTTAACTCCCGGCCCAGATCAGACCGGGATCAACACTGCTTAAGCCTGCGTAAAGCAATCCAGTTATTCTAATTGTTGGTCCTTTCGAGACACCGGCGAGTCGGTTGAAATGATAGTTTGCGGCAGCAAAAAACCGATCTGCAGAAGATGAGGAAGTGGAGATAGCGAGATTGTGCCGATGCCAGTCGCCTCAAAGTCCGGCAGCACCCGAGTCGACAAGAAGACCGACACCGTAGCTTCTCGGTCTGTCGCTGCAAGGTGCTTAAAGGCACTACAATCCACGCAGTCACCGGTGTGCTGAGAGACTTCTGAGGCAACCGGATGCAACCCCCTATCGATCTCAGCAGAATGCAGATGACTTGCTGTCATACTGGTATCTGCCATTGCGCATGCACAAGCGATCTGCGTAAAAATCAGCAGAAAAGTGAAAAACGATACTTTTACGGTGGAGGCGAACATACCCAGAACTTATACCCCCTATGGGTATATAGCAAAGACCAAAAACGACTAACCATTGATGCTGATAGATTGAACTAGATTAGCAATCGATTGGCTCCAACACGTGTTATTCCTAGCGGTTCGTGACTCAGGCAATTCATAGGCTGACCTGACGCTAGAGAGGTGAAAAGGTGATGAAGTAAAACAAAAGAAAGAAAGAAAGAAAGATATAGAATTCGTTGGCCCTAACGTCTGATGCGTTACGTCGCGCAGCCTTTTACCCACAGGAAGCGAACGCAGCAACACTGTGCAAAACCGCTTCGAGACCAGAAGACGCAATCACTCTAAAACCCGACCCGACAAAAAACAGGGTATAAAGGCCAGGCACAATAACAGAAGAGCAATTCGCGAAAGCGGCAAACGTACAAGCGGCTGGAGGAGGTAGGAAGGCTAATAAAAAAAGCAGAAGGGGCGGCAATGCGGCGATCGCAGAAACGCTAGAGGAGACCGTAGGGCGATAAAGCCGGCTCGAACCAAAACCAAGGTGAGCATTGAATTGGCGCGCCCGGTAGGACTCGAACCTACAACCCCCAGGTTCGAAGCCTGGTGCTCTATCCAGTTGAGCTACGGGCGCGTTGTTCTGACAAGGCGGCATATGGTGCCCTAGGCGAGGCACCTAAGCAAGACGACGCCGAGCAACACCTTCGGTCTCGCAGCTAATTGCCTATTTTCAATTCACCTAGCACTTTGGCGGCATAGCCAGCAAAACTCGAGCGAGCCCAAACGAGAGCCAGTAGATGCGTGACATCAACGGATGTTTGATAGAAATCCGCTTATCCATACCTGCAAATTAAACCTTTGGGGGTGGTACTCCACGTCGCGCCGGCTAGTGCGGCTGACACGACCACCTTGATGCGACACCTAGCGTGGGGTGCGAATCCAGCGCCTAAACACCAAGCTCGATATTGAGCCAGATCTTTAAGTAAGCATTAGGGATAAGTCCTTAGGCAACGCACATGAGAGAAGCACTTGAAAGAAGCACTTGAGATGAGCGCTTAAGGTAAGTACTTCCGTTAGGTCCTCTTGTTAGGTCCTCTTATTAGGTCCTTCTGTTAGGTACGAGGCTAGATATAAGGACGATTAAACACCCAGACCGCTGCTAGCTACATACGGGCTACCTACTAACCGCATATAAGAGCACTTTTCTGTCTGTCTGTCCGTCCGCTTACCTGTCGATTTGCTTATATGCCCAGTAAAGCGGGTGGCGCTCCTCGCCATCTAACTCGATCGCAGCAGCGAACCAGGCACTGCACCGCTGTGTTCATTGTTAGTCAACAAAATCTCGCCATTGACTACAGTATTCAAAATGCCGGTAGCTTTTTGCTTCAAGCGCTTTGCCCCAGTCGGCAGATCATGAACCACCTCCGGCATCTCCGCGCCAACTGTATGTTCGTCAAAAATAACCAAATCCGCCGCCATCCCGCGTCGCACCAGGCCGCGGTCATGCAGGCCCCAGAGTGTCGCGGTGTTGTAAGTAATTTGGCGAATGGCGTCTTCCAATGTCAACGCCTGCTTTTCGCGCACCCAATAGCTGAGCAAATGCGTTTGCAAAGACGAGTCCATAATCTGCGCCACATGCGCACCAGAATCAGAAAACGTCACCACCGAGCGGGGATGCTTCATCATTTCCAGAACATGATCCTGATCTTCATTAGCAATCGGCTGGCGGAAAAACATGTTCAAATCTCGCTCTACAGCCATATCGATAAACAATTCTACCGGCGTGGTGCCGCGCTGCGCTGCCAGCTCGGCCATAGACGGCTTGTCGTAGTGCATGTCGTCCATCGGATAGACATACGCCCATTCCGGCGGCCGTGCTTCGGCGCCCACCACTCTCGGACCAGTGTATTCACGGCTCGCTACTTCAACCAATTTGGCGCGAACAGTCGGCTCGCGCAGCTTGGCAGCCTGTTCCGCAAGCGGCAGTTGACGGAACTCGGACCAATATTCCCATTGGTCAAACGGGGTGTAGCTTTCAAAGGAAAGTAAGCTGGACAGTGCGCGACTGTGCACCTGCGCAATCATGCGACCGCCTGCGGCTGCCGTTTCGTCTAACAAATCAAAATAGGGACGCCACAGATCCGGGGCAGCGCGCACGCTAAACATGCCCCACGTTTGAATCACCCCGGACTCTACCGCCAGATCTCGAAGCCGATCGCAATACTCGCGAATGCGTTCTGGGTTGCGGCCAGGTGCTTCGCCAGCGATTTCAAAAATGCCTCGTCCGGTCTCACCCACGGCATTAACGATAGCGCGAACTTCATCCCATTCCGCTATTCGACTGGCCACCGGTCGATCGTCTGCAGTGATGTGATTGAAGGTACGCGACGTTGAAAAACCCACCGCGCCGGCTGCGACCGCTTCTTTGACAATATGCTGCATAGCGCGCCGATCATCTTCGGTCGCTGCGTCCGCAAAAGCTCTTTCACCCATAACGTAAGTACGTAATGCAGAGTGACCGATGTAGCCCGCATAGTTAATGCCCTTAGGCAGATCGTCGATGGTATCGAGGAACTGCGGGAAGGTTTCCCAACTCCAATCGATGCCTTCAAGCATCGCGTCACGAGACAGGTCCTCGGCCCGCTCCAGGTTACGGAACACCAGATCAGCATCTTCTTGCTTACAGGGCGCGAGCGTGAAGCCACAGTTGCCCATGACCGCACTGGTTACGCCGTGATAGCAGGAACAAGAACCGATTGGATCCCAAAAAATCTGCGCATCCATATGCGTGTGGCCATCTACAAAGCCTGGCGCGACGATATGCCCTTCAGCATCAATCTGTTGTTTGGCGCGAGCATTGATTTTACCAATTGCGGCAATCTTGCCGTCACTCACCGCCACATCGGCGCGGTAGCTAGCGCCGCCCGAACCGTCAACGACGGTGCCATTTTTTATTAATAAATCGTAACTCACTGTTGCCTCCCGGCGCCGCGCGCCCCTTGGTTCTTTAGCTTTTGCGATGACTCACCTTGCATACTAATCGCACATTCGGCAATTGCCTCCGCACAGCATTTTGCACCGCTCACTTGGGCGCGGGCAATACAGCCGTCATACCCATCCTTATTGACCAATACTGTTTCGAGCTAAGTGCGAACATGGGCTTATGCATGGATAAGCCGAACATCTATTCCTCTCGCTCAGCATGTTAGCATGCGCGCAAAATCTTCAAACCCGACCTACAATCTACTGCTATGAGTGCAATCCATCCAAACGACCCGAAGGCAACCCGCGACTCCGACGCGCGACTGGCCTATACCGTACACCCGGGCACCGGTCCGTATTTGCTTTTGGTGCACGGGTTTTTGTCTTCCAGCGCCCAATGGATGCTCAACTTAGAACCGCTCAGCGCTGTTTGCACACCCGTTACGGCAGAACTCTGGGGGCACGGTCAGTCACCCGCACCGGTGGACGTGGCGGCTTATGCACCAGATGTTTATGTCGAACAGTTCGAGCGCATCCGGCAAGATCTGGGCATAGCAACCTGGTTTGTCTGCGGTTATTCCATAGGCGCAAGCCTTACCATGCGCTATGCCTTGGACTATCCCGCGCATGTTGCCGGCCAGATTTTTACCAACTCCAGCTCCGCTCTGGCGGATATAGAACAAATTCAGGTTTGGCAAAAATCAGCCGAACCCGGCGCACGGGCCATAGAATCCGGCGGCCTAGATGCCATCAACAAGATCGCAGTACACCCGCGCCGTGCCTATCGGTTACCGAAAACGGTTTACACGGCCCTGGTCGAAGATGCCGCCGACTTATCGCCGATTGGCGTTGCGAATACACTGCGCGCAACCACGCCATACGCCAGTAACCGAACCCGTATCGACGACAATCAAGTGGCTACATTGTTTTGTTTTGGCGAGCGTGAAAGGCGCTTCCGCGATCTGGGCGAATGGGCCACAGAGCACATGCCCAATATTGAAGTGGCGCGAATGGCGGCCGGCCATGGCGTAAACATGGAGGCTGCTGACACATTCAATCAGCGGGTAAGCGAGTTTATCGCCCGCCACAACACAGCCGCTCAGCCATAGGTATGGTTCATATCGTCGACACCCTGATAGAGGAGCGCGCCACCAAGCTCATGCGTCACCCACGTATATGGCACGCCGTACAACGTTATCTGTATCCGATATTCGGCTATGACGCCGCGGTACGACTTATCGATTCCGTGCAGGACCTGACCGGCACAGAAATCTTTGAACTGCTGTGTCAGCGCCTGCAGATGCAAATCGATATTCAAGGCATCGAACATATCCCCAAAGAAGGCGGCGCGGTGCTCATGCCTAATCATCCGGCCGGGATTGCCGATGGCGTAGCGGTCTATGATGCTTTAAGCAAACATCGCCCAGATCTCTGCTTCTTCGCCAATCGCGACGCTATTCGCTGTGCCAATGGCTTGACTGAACGGATTATCCCGGTTGAATGGGCAGAAGAACGACGCAATCATGCCAAGAGTAAAGAAACCGTTAGATCAATGTCGCGGGCCTTTAAAGACCAGCGTTTGATCGTTATTTTTCCTTCTGGGCGGCTCGCGCAGCCAACCATTCGCGGACTTATCGAGCGACCCTGGCTGGCATCCGGCGTAGCCTTAGCACAACGCTATCAATGCCCTATCGTGCCAATGCATATCAGCACTCATAACAGCGTGCTCTATTATTTCCTTTGGTTTTTAAACACCGAGCTCAAAGACATGACGTTGTTCCGCGAATTGCTGAACAAAAAAAATCAGCCCTACCGTATGACCGTTGGGCAGAGTGTATCCGCCGACATAGTCGGGGCGATTGAGGCAGAAAGTCTCGCCGAACAATTACGCGATTTTGTTAGCAACCAACTCCCGCGCGGGCAACTTGCTTTTAACCCTGCACGTTAGGTTTGGAGCGCTTTTCCGGCACCCGCGCTAATGGCCCGAATCCCCTTACAAACGTTACTCAACGATATCTCGCGTTGCACGCTTTGCGCCGATCATCTACCGCTCGGTCCTCGACCCGTGCTGCAAGCAGCCAGCGAGGCCAGCATATTGGTGGTGGGTCAGGCGCCGGGGACGGCAGTCCACGCGACGGGGCAGCCTTTCAACGATCCCAGCGGTGATCGTCTGCGCCGTTGGCTGGGTGTTTCGCGGGAACGTTTCTATGATGCACAGCAGTTCGCGTTGGTGCCGATGGGGTTTTGCTACCCGGGGAAAGGCCGGGGCGGCGATCTGCCGCCGCGACCGGAATGTGCGCCGCAATGGCGCCGCGCCGTGCTTGCTCAGCTACCCAACATTCAGCTAACGGTATTAGTGGGACGCTATGCACTCTCTGCGCATATCGAGGGCGCCCAGCGCCAAGCGGTGACCAACGTAGTAGCAGCCTGGCGCGATCACTGGCCTGCCATCATGCCGCTGCCGCATCCCAGCCCTCGCAACACGCGCTGGTTACGGGACCGACCCTGGGTCGAGGCAGACTTAATTCCCGCGCTGCAAGAACGCGTGAGCGCTATTCTCGCTCCGACTTAGGCAGATCGCGAAATGGTAAGCTTTCTGCTGAGTTGCTTGAGCACGTTGGGTTAACTATCCACTCGTGCTGCGTCTTCAAATGACCGCTTGGCGACGCTCTAATAGGACCGCGGTAAATCAAGGACATGTTCGGAGACAAAGTTCTGGATCATCTCCTGGGAAATCGGCGCTATCTTCATAAGGCGCGCTTCCCGCCAATAGCGTTCCACATGGTATTCCTTGGCATAGCCAAAGCCACCGTGGGTTTGCACCGCCTGATCCGCCGCCAAAAATCCGGCATCGGCAGCCAACCATTTCGCCATATTTGCTTCCGCGCCACAGGGGTGACCATTGTCGAGCATCCAAGCCGCCTTGCGAATCATCAGCTCAGCCGCGTCCAGACGCATTTTGGCTTCGGCTAAAGGAAAGGCGACGCCTTGGTTTTTGCCAATCGGACGCCCAAACACCACGCGTTCGTTGGCGTAATTCACAGCGCGACGCAACGCCGCTTTACCAATACCCAACGCCTCGGCGGCAATCAAAATACGCTCAGCATTTAAACCAGAAATCAAATAGCTGAACCCTTTGCCTTCCTCACCAACTCGATCAGTCACCTTCACCGGCAGATCATCATAGACCACCTCGCAGGTCGCTACGGCATTCCGGCCAACCTTGTCGATAGGCGAAATATTAACCTCGTCACGCTGCAGTTCGGCCAGCAACAAGGTCATACCATCGGTGCGGCGCTCGACTTTATCCCTCGGCGTGGTGCGCACCAACAGCAGCACCCGCTCAGACTGCAACGCCTTAGTGGTCCAGACTTTGCGTCCTTTCACATAGTAATAATCGCCATCCCGCCGGGCCGCCGTGGTAATAGAAGTGGTGTCAGTGCCAGCGTCGGGTTCGGTAACCCCAAATGCAACATGCATATCGCCTGCGGCAACTCGCGGCAAATAGGCTTGCTTCATTTCTTCGGATCCGTACTTCACCACCGGCTCCATACCAAACATGGAGAGGTGCAGCGGGGTAGCGCCGTTCATCGCGGCACCGCTCGCAGCGACTTCCTCTAAAACGATACTCGCCTCGGTAATGCCCATGCCACTACCGCCATAAGCTTCTGGTATGGCAATGCCGATCCAACCCGCGCCAGACATTGCCTTGTAAAAGTCCCATGGGAACTCGTGCTTTGCGTCTTTCTCCGCCCAGTATTCGTCCGGATAGTCGGCACAAATTTTTGCGACGGCTGTGCGAATAAGTTCTTGATCATCTGTGAGCGCAAAATCCATGGATACATTCCTTTGCAATGGGCCAGGCTAATCTGACGCAATCTAGGGGCGTGCAGGCTGGCCTGATAAAGTAAATTAAGCACAGCGCGATTACTACGCCAGAAAACGCTAAGCAGATTAGACTCTGTTTTGGTTTTTTGGCTAATCTGAAGCGAGTTAAATGCTAGCACGGCGGTTTAGGTTGACGCGTGTGATGCCTGGCGAAAACGGCAGCACTAGCATCTTAGCGCCAAACCGCGGCTCGCGGATTTAGCAACAACACTGATTTTTGTTCTTGGGGGAGCTTATGACATTGGAACTGAACACGGAACGCATGCAGGCGCACGTCGAAGATGGAATCGGCTGGATGATCTTTAATCACCCACAGCGCCACAACGCGCTGTCTTTGGAAATGTGGCAAGCCATCGGCGACATCCTCGAACACTTCAGCAACAACGATGCTGTGCGGGTCGTCATTATGCGTGGCGCTGGCGGCAAAGCCTTTGTATCCGGCGCCGACATCTCCGAGTTCGACAGCCAGCGCGCCAATGCCGAACAACGCCAGAGTTATGGCAAAATAGCGGGCCGCGCTAGCCGCTGGCTGGCGGAATTACCCAAGCCGCTAATCGCGTTAATCGAGGGCTATTGTATTGGGGGCGGTTTAGCGACCGCGCTGGCCGCGGATATTCGCTTCGCCACACCAAACTCGCGTTTCGGCATACCTGCAGCCAAGCTTGGCCTCGGCTACGAATTTGAGGGTTTGGCTAAGCTGGCTCGCCTCGTCGGCCCAAGCCGCGCAAGGGACATCATGTTTTCCGCTCGCTTTATGGAAGCAGATGAAGCTCACGGGATGGGTCTGATTAACTTCATCGAACCTTCCGATAACATAGAAGCAGCGTGCTTAGCCTATGCCGAACGAATAGTGGGCAACGCACCGCTGACCATTAAGGCCACGAAGGCTGCACTGAATACTTGGGAAGCCGGCAGCGAACCTGAGGCAGTGAATACCGTGCGCGACATGGTCGACGCCTGTTTTAATAGCGAAGATTATAAAGAAGGCCGCAGCGCTTTCGCCGCGAAACGGCCACCAAAGTTTCAAGGCAACTAACAAAGTTGCTGCAACAACCACTGATTAAAAAACCATTTCTCTTGCTGGAGCAATTTATGAGCGAATCTGTGAGCGCCTGCGTCTTGATCATCGGTAACGAAATTCTTTCCGGACGCACTCAGGACATTAATCTCAATCACATCGCCAAGACGATTGGTGCCTGGGGCATTCAGATTCAGCACGCTCGGGTCATTCCGGACGATGCCCAGATCATAGTGTCGAGCATTAACGAAACGCGGCACCAATACGATTATGTATTTACCACCGGCGGAATCGGACCAACCCACGACGACATCACGGCAGAGTGCGTCGCGGCTGCTTTCGGCGTGAAGCTGATCGAGCATCCGGACATAGCCGTTCGAATTAAATCCAGACCAGCGCCAGACGATGTAATGGCCTCGCGCCTGCTGATGGCGCGCGTTCCGGAAGGCGCACGCTTAATCGACAACCCAACCGGTGGCCCGCAGGGATTCGCGATGGAAAACGTACATGTCATGGCGGGCATTCCCAGAGTCATGCAGGCCATGCTCTCCTCCCTGGACGGCGAACTGCGCGGCGGCGCTGTGGTACACAGTTACGCGGTAGAAGCGTTCACCGGCGAAAGCCAGATCGCTGACGCTTTAGCCCGTATCCAGAACGCACACAAGACGGTCGACATTGGTAGCTACCCGTTTCTCAGAGAAGAACGCTATGGCACCATGCTGGTTATTCGCGGCGTTGATCGCGACCTGCTGCAGGCGGTCGCAAAACTGATTATGACCGCCATCGAAGCGGCCGGCGAAACACCTTACGACCTCGGCTGGCAATAATGCGGCTCCTTAGCAGCTGATAACCGAGCGTCAAAGGACAAAGGTCAGAGGTCAGAGGTCAGAGGTCAGAGGTC
>MDTB01206041.1_pt1 | contig 37699 bp, 39 predicted proteins | sample 811161 | NCBI WGS metagenome assembly MDTB01 (sample SAMN05326650, study PRJNA326480) | marine metagenome | isolation source: seawater | place: Mediterranean Sea | collected 2009 | reverse complement strand
GGTTGTGAAAAAATCAAAAAAGTCGGTTATTGTCGAACCTTTTGCACCTTTGAAAAATTCGGTGTAAGTACACCTAACACAAGTAACTGAACTGAATTTTGTTCTTTGGACATTAAAAATTTTTTGCCAGAAACTACCCGCTACTCTCATCTCTCCAATCTCATACTCATTATGTCCACATTTATTACAAGACCAATTTTTATGTTGCATGGTACCCCCTTATGTTCATCCTAAAAAGTAATATATTTTCCTTTTTATAGAAATCTATAATTGCATTCAAATTACTTTAACAATATCATCTTTCCTGTTTTCGAGTAACTTTCATTCTTAATAGTATAAAAATAAATTCCGGATGTTTGTTGATCACCTCTTGCACTATAACCATCCCATGTAATTATATGTTTTCCTTTTCGATGGTATCTACTAATGAGGGTAATAATATGCCTTCCTCTTATGTCCTTTATTTTGACACTGATAAAAGATTCTTCTAAAGTATCATAAGAAATATTTGTGACAGGATTAAACGGATTAGGATAGTTCGAATGAAGAATAATATTATTTGGCAAATAATCTTCATTTTCTATGTCTAGTGCAGTTAATTGTTCAATTGCACCTTCATCAATTAACTCATCATAATAATAATTTCCTGGAACCCAAAATAAATTTGACGGCTCTTGATTCCCGTTGTGATAAAGTATGTATGATGTAGATAGATTTAATATGACAGATTTTATTTCTTCTTCTGAAAAATTTACGTTTCCACTCTGGCAAAAAACCGTACATATGATGTCCGTAGGAAATTCGAAATCACAGTGGTCAGCCTCACTTATAGAAATAGCATTTCCATGTTCTGCCTCCAAGTACACATTAATTCCATTACCATTTGCATTGCAGCTACTAGGTTCTGCCAATAATCCCCAAATTGGAATAGACGATGTACGAGCATACATCAATCCTAAAAATTCACCACCAGAATCTTCGTAGGCTCCATCTGTAAGGTCTAAACCCAGAACTGCTGTAGCATTTGAATCCTCGGAAGCAGCCACAATTGTTCTCATAGCTCCTGATGAGTGACCTACATATATAACATCTCTACCATTGCTTAAATGATTGGATACTTCTCTTAAGTCTTGAGCATCCTGTAGTGGGTCATTTTCAAATATGGAGGAATAGAGCAGGTTCATTGTAACAACTCCTAGTCCCCAGCTTGCATAGTGCTCTGCTAACTCATGGAGATTATCCATTTGTCTTGAAAAAGCATGGACAAGCGTAACTTGTGTAGTATGTTCAATATCAGTGGGGACATAGAAAACATAATCAATTGATTGACCACTGGAGAGTGTAAAATTATCACTTGATATATTTACTTCATGAGGTCCATTTTCTGAGTAATTAGCATATAAAATTAAAGGAAATAAAAGAAAAAAAAGGTTCCTCATTATAAAATTAACGTAATTATCGAATTCTGTGGTTAAACATTATCGCATTTATCGTGGATATCTGATTTCAAAGGTTTTAAATGTACATGCTCCTTTGGTATATAAAAACTAGCCAATATTTCTAAAAATATAAAAAAGGAAGCAATAGTAGCAGTTATGTACGCTCCCTCAGTTATTGCAGAAAAAACTTCAATAAAATGACCTACGCCATGGAGTCTTAGTCCCCACCTCAATATCTCAAGGAAGTGTTTTTTTAACATTCTTGATAATTATTATAAAAGTTGAGAAAAATTACTATCAATTCTTTCTTACAACTAGAAGCGTAATATCATCATCAAGCATTGTGCCTTTTATCCAATTTTCTCCAAGCTTTGAAAGCGTATCTAAAAGCGTCTCAGGGTCTTGTTCAATATTATCAAGCATGCAGTTATATACAGCCTCATATCCAAGCATCTCCCCTTTTATATTAGTTGCCTCGGGCAAACCATCTGAAAGAAAAATCATAACATCACCGGAATTAAAATCATAAACATCTGACTTATAGTCCTCTGCCTTAAGAGAACCAAGAGGTAAACCAACCTGCAGAATCTCCTTGAGCTTTCTCTCTTTAGAATTATACATATATAATGGCGGCATTCCTGCAGATGAAAATTCTACGGAACCATTTTTTAAGTGACCAATGTTAAGTGCCATTCTGTTTTGTCCAAGATCAATATTTTTTATAACTGTATTTAGCTGATTCATTATATCTTTTGTATCAGGCTGAGATATACCATGAAGTCCTGCTTTGGTAATGGATACCATCATCCCAGCAGTCATTCCATGTCCCGTCGCATCTCCAGTTACTAGATAGATGCTACCATCTTCCTGCTCAAAAAAGTCATAGTAATCTCCGCCAACTTCTGTAGCCGTATCAATCTTGGCTGCGATCTCATATTCAGGGAGTTTTGGAATATTTGAGGGTAATAAATCGAGCTGAAATTGGCGAGCCAACTCAAGCTCTTCAGTTTTTCTAAGTTCTTCGTTCTCACGCTTATTCCTATCTTTAACATATTGTAAATACAAGAATATTGCAGTTGAAATTAGAATTAGATATATCGTATAGGCCCACCAGGTTGCCCATGGTGGGGGGAAAACTGTCACCTTAACCTCTGCTGGCTTATCATTCCATAAGCCATCATTATTTGATCCTATTACCTGAAAATCATATTCACCTGGAGGAAGGTTAGTGTAACTTGTAAATCTTCTGTCTCCTGCATCGATCCAGTCTGGATCATATCCTACCATTCTGTATTTATAGCGATTTTTCATCGTCCTAGTATAGTTTAGTCCATTGAAGTCAAATGAGATTCCTCTATCTTTATAGGTAACATTTAACATCTTTGACCGGGACCCTAATTTTCCAAAAATAATTTTTTTCCCATCTTTATAAACAGCCGAAATATCTATCATAGGTAGATTTGGATTCTTAAATATATTTTCAGGTTCTACATAGCTTACACCATTGCTGCCACCGAAATAGATTGCACCATCAAGACCTTTTATTGCTGCGTCAAATAGAAATTCATTACTCTGCAATCCATCTTCTGCGTAGTAATAGTCCAGAAAGGCTTCTGTGACAGGGTTGAATCTGCAAATACCATTTTTAGTAGATATCCAAAGGTACCCATCATCATCTGGTATAACAGCATTTACAGTATTGTCAATAAGGCCTCCTTCTTTCTCATAATACCTTTTTGATTTCCCTGTTACTTTATTGAACCTCGCCATTCCTGTTGGCCAAGTCCCAATCCATAGATTATCTCGACTATCCTCAGCCATAGAAACAATCATTCCACTTGGGATAGATGTGGAATCTTTTGGATCGTGAAAGAATTTTTCTATCTCCTTATTTTCAATATCAATTTTATATAATTTTCCATTTCCAGAGCCAAACCACAATAAACCTTCCTTATCCTCAAAAAGAGTTTTTGGTATATCTCCATGCAATGATTTAAGGACCTTTTGAATAAATTCTGCTAGCTCTAAATCTTTTCCACTAAAAGTGGATAGGTCAGTACGCCAATTGATAAAAATATCAGAATCTTTAATCTTTGCGCCAATAGCATTTCCTGTAACATAACCTATCCAAAATATTTCTCTACTATCATAAAGGACCTCTTCTATTGGCCAACCCCACACTGTAGTTTCGGGATTATTTCTATCGTATGCCCACTGATTTAATATCTTGTTATCAGATAGATCATATTTGGTAACTACTCTTGTTTTAATATCTCTATCCCAACTTGTGAAGTGTGCTATGTTACCAGAGGTAGTGAAATCTCCATTCAAATAATTCTCAGGAAAATCAAAATTATTTTTTTCAAGCACTTTCTTGTCTGGATCAAATAAGAAGTAATCATTACCAGCGTTGAATATTATTGAGCCATCAGGGTGTTTACCCATATTACTTATATTGGGATTTGGGAAAGAGTTTTTGATTAAGCCTTGCTTATAGGGTATCAATCCAAATTTTTGGTAGTATGGATCATAGATACTGATACCCATGGTAGATGTGCTAACCCACATCGCACCTGCTCTATCACGATAAAGGAAATTTATTCTATTATCTCTTAGAGAATTTCCATTATCTCTATCCTGTTTCAATCTAATAACTTCACCAGTCTTTTGATTAAACCTTATAAGTCCATTATTACTAGACCTGAGCCAAATTTCATTCTCGTTCATGAACTCAAGGCCATTAGGCTCAAAAACAAAATCATCTGATTTATCCGGATCCAAATCGAAGTACTTAAACATCCCTGTTGACCTATTAAACCTACAAAGACCGGGAACATCATCGTTACCAAGGACCCAAAGATAATTTTTTTCATGAGGATCAGGTAGAATTTTCCCAAGCCCTCTTTTATAATTTGTTTTATATCTCTCAATGACACCATCTTTGATACTAAAATGGATCATCCCCCTCCTACTTGAAATCCAAATCGTACCATCCTCATTAATTTCAATATCTACAGCATTTGATCTTAGATTTGTTTGGTTAATTTCCTTTTCTCTTGACAATTTTATTTTTGGCAAGCTTTGGAATACACCTATTCCCCAAAATTCTCCATGATCAGGCGGAGGCATCCTCCACTCTGCTCCAGAGTGTGCACCATCAGAAATATATCGAAGGTAGTATTTACCCGGAATTAGTTTAATTTTCTCTACAGTTATTCTATTGCTTTTTGAGCCTCCAGCGTAATCAGCTTTTAATGTATCTAAATCCCAGGGAGACCAAATTTTCTTTCCTGATCCATTTTCAATCCAGCCATAATCAAATCGTCCATTTTTATTAGGCAGATCATATTCACCCATCAACACAACTATTATGCTATCTTGAGAATTAATTACAAATTCTTCGGTTATATCAACATCGTCTCCTGGGTTCGCAATGCTGGCAATTGTATGTTCTGGCTCAGTAATAGTTATCAAATTTTCATAGAATTCTTTTTTGAAGGTTGAATCAGCAACTATTTTTATATTCTCAAGATTTTTTCCATTCTCATCCATTAAAACTATATAACCATTCATTGGGCAGATAATACGACCATCCGGTAATTGTTTTAGCTTTAAGGCCCTATTATTAAGCCTAAGATTTGGAATAACAAGTGGATCTATCCTTTTAAACTCTCCTGTTTCTGTGTTTAATTGGTTTAATAGCCCAGCACTGGTAGCAATCCAAATTTGGCCTGACATATCTTCAAAAATATACCTTGGAGCTCCTTTGGAAATTGACAGAGAGTCAAAGTGCATGTATTGATAGGATTCCATTGAATATCCATCATACTTATTGAGACCATTGTCGGTACTGATCCACATATATCCTCTTGAGTCTTGGTATACATCATATACCGTACTCTCTGAGAGTCCATCGTTCTCAACAGTTAAATGGCGAAAGTTAATTACCTCCTCTGCACCTATGGGGGATGAAATTGCAAGTTTTAAAATAAAGGTAAGTAGAATTGAGCTATGGAAATAATTTTTCATAACCAAATCTAAGGTTTAAATAAATAAGTGAAAACCTAACAATTCTTAGAATTTTGGCTTTGAAGGACAGCAGGGAGAAGATGGCTCAAAGAACCAACTCAATACAATGGAGAGTGACTCTCCTCCCTGCTATTTTTCTTGGGATATATTACGTACTCAGATGGATAGCAATAGTTCCAATTTAAAATTATAAGAGATAACTCTTTAAATATCTAAATCATTAGTGTGATCGAGTGTCATCTTCCAAATATTATCTACCTTTATATTATGCGTAGACCAATAACCTTTTTCAGTGGTTATTGAACCATCTTTCATTACTTGCTCCACCTCCCAGATTCCATATGCAAATGCATGATCTCCAAATACTTTTGCATCAATAACGGTAGCGCTGTGTTTTATATCTTGAGCACTATCATACCAGTCGATAAAACTCTTTTTTATATCTTCATGACCCTGGATTGGTGGTACAGAGTTATTATTAACTGTGGCATCGCTAACATAAAGTGATAAATGCCCAGATAAATCTTTATTTTTTGCATACAAAGAATATTTATCGCAAATTTCTTTTTGATAGGTTGCTTTAAAATCTTCCTGGATAACAGATTCACAACTAACTATTAAAATGAAGCTGATTATTAAAGTCAAGTTTCTCATTATATCTCCTTTTTTTCAGATTATTTGAAATGATGCAATAAAAAACCTCACATAAGTGAGGTTTTTTATTGCGGAAGAATGTTTAATTCTGGTGCTCCCAAAAGACATCACCATTATGCACTTCTGGTGGTTGGGTCATAAGCGGCATAAGGTCTACCATAACCTCTTGAAATTTTGGCTCAACTGCTTTCAGTTGGTCTTCCGTTTCATATTCAGACACTGCAATGGTAGCGGTCTCGCTTACACCAACCATTCTAACACTTTTTAGACCCTCAAAATCTTTAAGCAATCCTTTTTTTTCATTAAGTAACTCCGCCAATTCCTCTCTCTTGCCAGCTTCGTGATAAACTTTAGTTATTCTGTAATGCATTTTTTCTCCTTAATCTAATTTAGTTGGTTGTTAGTTGTAAAAAATATCCTTATCACTCAGCAAAAATTTTAGCATCATATTTATTCTTTTTCCATAAAAACATCGTATAAGCTCTTAAAATAATGCTAATTATTACAATTAATAGAATAACTGGTGCTAGGTCAAAGATGAATATTTTTGTAGTGTACTGATACAACAAGCATATAGTCATCCCTAATGCTATTCCAAATAACATAGTAATAAAATGAGATAGTTGTGCTAAAAACTGAAATGACATGTCTTACTCTTTTTTTATTTTATTTTGAAGAAGCTATATCCTCACCTAAGTAGAAGCATTTTCCTTCTTTGAATTTTATCTTGGCTCTTGATCGCAGAAATATACATCCCGCTAGGCATTTTTCTACCTTTATCATCCATGCCATCCCACCTCACAAAATGTCTTCCTTTATTAACATATTGGCTGATAAGAGATCTTATTTCTTTTCCCGATATATCGTAAACCGCAATAGATACTTCAGACTCAACCGGGATTTCATATTCAATAATAGTAAATGGATTAAATGGATTTGGATAATTTGAAAAAGAAAGATACTCCGATAATAAACTACCATCCTTTACAATATTGACTGTAGAAGTGTCAGAGTAATCCAAAAAGCCAATTCCACATAAAACTCCATCACCACTGCTATGGTGACAATGATCATAAACCTCACAAGGCTCAGGTGATAATTGTGGATCCGAATAGGTTAAAGAATCATAATAGCTCCAAGCTGGTGCAGACATCCAGCAGGAATTGCAAATATCTGTACTTACACTCTGATCTGATTCAATACTCCAGGTGAGGGTGTCACCAACTACAAAACAAAATCTACCGATAAGTTCTATACAATCAGTTGATCCGATATTTCCCTCTTCATCCTCACAATTATCTCCATACCATATAGAACCCTGTACGGTTCCAGGGCAATTATCATTTCCATAGAGATCCCAATAGGCTAGGTTTCCACTAGCATAAACAGCAGTTGGGCTTAGGCAGGGCGACGAAGCAGTAACTATAAACTTATTTGCTGTCATGCCCTCATGTGTCCACGGAAAGAAAATTCGATAGCGACTACCCTCAGTACTTTCACCATCGCTACTAGTATTAACCTCTATAGGAAAAAGATTTTCAGGATGACAAGGGTTTGAGATTCCACTATCGCAAACATAAATACATGAGTCTACATAACTGGGGCAATTCCTTGTTTCATCATGATCCTGGTTAATTACATCCCCAGAAATAGAAAAAGGTATATGACCAAGGACAAGGTTTGATGAAAAAATATAAATAATCCAGTTAATGATCATCATAACATATAAAATTTACATATTTTGGAGCGTCCACCTACTGATCGCAAACAAAACCCTCCCAATTACGCATGTATTCAATAAATACATCACTAAGCATAGCCTCCTTTAACTGTTCCACGCTAAAAGGTGGTTTAGCCGGATCATAATCACTATTTTTCACCTGTTTTGCCCAGTCAGGATACCCAATGGCTGCTCTTCCTATGCCAATAAGATCTGCCCCTTGGTTTAATAAATTTTGTGCATCCTTATGATTCCAAACTTTACCCGTGCTTATAATAGGGGGCAAATTGTTTAAACTTGTCACAAACCATTCAGTTAGGGTTTTTGGGTCGTCCTTATAAAAAACTGACCCTTTAAATGCATTCCAGCAGGATAAATGAATAAAGTCTACACCCTCGTCAGTAAGAGTCGAACATAGATTTATAGAGTCATCTAAGTCTATACCCATGCTTTCTATTTCTGGTGAAATCCTTACACCAACAATGAATGACTCAGGGACTACATTTTTTATAGATCTAAATATCTCTAATAAGAAACGAGATCTTCTTTTAAAATCCCCACCCCAATTATCTTTCCTTATATTTGTTTTTTCTCCAAGAAATTGTGAGATGAGATATCCATGGGCTCCATGTAATTCAATACCGTCAAATCCCGCGGCCACACAACGATTTGCAGCATCAGTAAAATCGTCTATAATTCTATAAATATCCTCATCATTAGCCTCACGTGAGTACCCACTATTAGAACCTTTTGAAATATTTTGACTAGAAGATAATGGCACTGATCCAGTTAATCGCTCTGAAGACTGACAACCACCATGAAAAAGTTGCGCAAAACTAAGGCTCTCCTCCTTACGAATTAAATTTGTTAATTTATTTAATTGCTCGAGGTGAAGATCGTCAAATACACCAAACTCTCCGTCCCAAGACTGTCCATCTTTGGATACATGGGTTGCGGCAGTGGTAATAATGCCAAATCCACCTTTTGCTCGGTGTAGCAGCCAATTTATTTCTGCATCAGAAAGCGTTCCGTCTTTATGGCTCTGTTTATTTGTCATTGCAGCAAGAACTGTACGATTTCTAGTAATTTTTCCTGTACGCTGGAATTTAAAAGGATCCGATGGGCTATTCATTTCAATTAGAGTGAATTAGTTTTAAATATTTTCATAATGCATAGGCGGAAATAAGAAGAAGTCTTAGTGTCCACAATAGCGTCCTGCCCCAATTTAATTTCACTAAACTATTCACAACATTTTTATCATAGCCTGATGTCAATTTTTGATGTACACCTGAAAAAAATACTGCAGTCATTAGCCAAATTATAATTAATAATAGTCCAGATACTGTAACCAGGGTATCAATTTTATCCATAAAAATTATAAGAAAAATTAAGGTGAATAATTCAGTTAACATTGCCGGAACTACAACATAAGATATTCGAGACATATGAAACCTTTGGAAGGTTGTATATTGCTTTAATTCAATAAAATGAAATGATGGATAATGTACTAACTGTATAACCCAGATTACACCAACCATAATTGAAGTGGCTATTAAATGTATAACGAGCATATTTTATCTGTCTTATTTAAAATAAATCTAAAGCACATGGAAAATAGTCTATTTCTACGGAAGATTACCTTGATGAAAACATACTATTATATCCAAACTGATTTTTGGATACCTTATTTCCAGTTTCTGAATGGAATTTGATACCATTGAGCACAGATTCCAAATACGTTCCCAGCTTCGGTAATACGTAGGTTTTTAAAATAATTTTATTTATAGAATTTGGTAACCTTTTTAATGCAGTATCTAAAATCTGCACCTGAATTGACAAATCAATTTTACTTTTATTAGGATTAGATAGACTCCAATGGACTTCTGCAATATCCTTTTTTAAGTCATTGATAACAAGCTTGTAACCAATTTCTTCTTCCCAATCAAAAAATTTTCTTTTTAGCACCTTTTTATTATAATATTCTATTAAATCAATAGAGTTTTTTTTATCCCAATTTAGGACCTCATTGTTCTTACAAAATGGGTGATAAAGATCTAGTTTCCCGGGAGCTGAAATTATTTCCCATAAGTGTTTACGGTCTACATTAACAGTCAATTTTTTGCTGATAGAATTGTTTACTGGCAAAACTTTTAACAATACTTATCTAAAAAGTTAAACAATTGGCAAAATAATAATTCCGCTGATTTGATAGCTCCATCAACCTTTCCTACTGAGAATGAATCTCCACAAACTCCAAGACCAGTTCTTTCATCAAAAAAGTAATCAGGATTATCCTGATTATCGGCAAAAGCATATCTCCAATAGTGGATGTTTAAACCTTTTATATCTACAAAGCCAGAGTTATTTAGTAATTCTTTAACTTTTTCTAACTTACGAACAGAAGATGAGTTTTTAATGCTTTGAGATATTTTTTTATTAACGTTGGCAGTGAATGCATCCCTAGTATTACGTAATCCTTTTTTTGAATTATTACATATCCATGGAAAATTTTCATTTTCGGTATAGACACCTTCTAAAGTGTGATTATCACTAGTAAATGTGCACGTATGAAAGTCTAAATAATCAACTTTTGGTAGATTAAATTTTTCTATTTCACTTTTCTGCAAAAGGGATTCTACTTGGGCTATAGGCATAGTCAAAACTACGGATGAAGATGAAAAGCTACCTACATCCGTAAACACCTCCCACCCAGTTTTTTTACGTAAAATCCTCTCTACTAACGCATTAGAAAGAACTCTTGTATTTCTAGAAAAATATTGTGGTATTTTGTTCATTCCATAGGGTGATATATAAACCCTTTTATTTTTATCCAGATTTATCTCACTTAATAAACCAAGTTTTTCCAGTTTAACGGCAAGGTGACCAGAAATGGTTGTTTTTGGATTTATATATTGACAGCCATAATCAACAATTTGTGACCCTATTGGTTTTGTGGACATTCTTCCCCCAATACCGCTGCTCTTTTCAAGAACTAATACGTTCTTTTTCTTTGCTTTTAACAATGATGACATAAAGGTACCAGAGATACCAGCACCTACAATAATTACATCAAACGTCATTTTCTTTTTCTCCTGCTTCCATGCAACATATACGCATCTTGAGACATTTGCTTTGCTTTTGCAGTTGATTTTATACTGTAAATTATTTTTTTCGCTTTCAAGGCAGATAGCTTGATATCAACAACTGGCTTTGAATAGTCTTTACCAATGATGCATCCAATCTTTTTTTGGAAAGCCTCAGACATCAAATGGGGATACTGAAGGTATTCATTTGGAACGCTTTCCAACTCCGGACACCAACGCCTAACAAATGTTCCATCTGGGTCATGATCTGATTGTTGCTTCACTGGGTTATAAATACGGATGGAATTAATTCCCGTTACCCCAGATTGCATCTGAAATTGATTATAGTGTATACCAGGCTCATAGTCTAAAAAGTATCTACTAAGGTACTTAGAGGTAGCTCTCCAATCAAGCCAGAGATTGTATGAAGCAAATGAAACAAGCATTGCTCTCATCCTAAAATTGATCCATCCGGTTTTTTTTAAAAAGCGCATACAGGCATCTACCATTGGATACCCTGTTCTACCGTTTTTCCAAGCATTAAAAAGTATTTCAGAATGACTATCCCTCATTCCATCAAACGCTCTTACCATATTAGTATACTCAAGATCTGGTTGCATCTCAAGTTTTTGAATAAAGTGACAGTGCCATCTCAAACGAGAGGAAAATGCGGAAAGGGACTTTAACCAACCATCTCTAGATTTTAATTCTCTTAACTCTGTCTGACGATTTCTAGTTGCTTGTATAATTTGCCTAATGGATAGGTTTCCAAATGTTAAGTATGGGCTTAACCTTGAACAACTTTTTTCAGATCTCAAAGGGCTTGATATATCACTAGAGTAGGTTTTTCCGCTACTATTCAAAAAGTAGCTGAGTTGGTCATGACCATTTTTCTCGCCTCCCTCGTACCTTTTCTGGTGAGCAACCTTATATATTTTTGATTTATAGGATATACTCTCAGATCTATCAATTTCTAGTCTTTTGGTTCTAGATGTATTGACATCTTGTATGATAGGCCTGTACATTTTTTTATTCCATTTTTCGGACCATCCATCCCTATTTTTTAGACGACCTACTACTCCATTATTTTGATATACTAACCATTTTATTCTATAGCTATTGAATAGCTTTTCTAATACTAAATCTCTATCCCTAATTGGTTTGCTACCTATTTCACTATTAGTATATACTCGCTGAATATTATACGTGCTTATGAGACTTCTAAAAATTTCAACTGACTCTCCTTCATAAATATTTAAAAATCCTCCGCAGTCTATGAAATTTTTTGAAAGATCATATAAAGATTCATCAATAAAATCTCTGTGAAGACTACTAAAATCATCTTGTGACTGCAGAGTTATATCATGTATGTATACAACTCCACATTCATCAAACTTTAACAAATCAAAAAGAGCGCTATTATCTCTTAATCTAAGGTCTCTTCTAAACCAAAAAATATTCAACTGACACTTATTCCTTTAATTTTTTTTAAAAAAAAACTCGCAACAGACGATTCCACTGCGAGTTTTTATGATCAAAATTCTATGCAACTAGATACTAGGAAATTCCATTTTATTGGCCGTAAAACTTTTTCCCCTAACTCTGCCTTCAACATATACCTTTTTTATCACATTACAATACCCATCTTTGGCGTGAGAATCTCCATGATCATCAATGCCAACACCTTTAACGGAAAATACCTTACTGCCTACTTTAATAGCCAAGGCGCAATCATTGTCTCCGTTCATAAAGTTACACATACCACATGAAATTAAGACATTACCCTCGACATAATTATTTCTGGGTACAGATTCTAGTAGACCTTTTTTTTCTGACTTATGTGTTTTTGATGGACCACAGCCACCACAACCGGCCTGAACCTCACTCAATAATAGAGCACAGACCGTGAACATCATTGCTAAAACTCTCATACTATTTCCTTTTGATTTATTTAATACGCTCATAACGCTCAAATTTATAGTGGTTTTGGTTGTTTGTTCAAATAAATTAATACTTAATTTTTACAGAGTATTTCATAATATTAAATATCTTTACCTATGTTTAGTACACACCTAAATATTTTAGTTAACTTTGGAGTATGTATAATTTTATCAATATTTTGATGGGATTAATATGAAAAGAAGAGACTTTTTAGAAACATCAACAAAAATTATTTGTGCTTGTGCCGTTGGTTCAGGTTTAGCTCTTGTACAAAGTTGTACGAGTAACGTAGCAACATCTCCAGAACTTAATGGAGAATCAGAAGAACTAATTGTTGATCTACTTAGTGATGGCTTTACCGCCCTTTTGGAACAAGGTGGATCTGTGGTTACGGATGGAAATATAATTGATTCTCAAGGATTATTACTTTACAGAACCGGAAACGAGGTAAAGGCCTTTAGAAATAATTGTACTCACTCTGGGTGGGACCTAAGACCATTTGTTAACGGAGTTTCTGTTTGTGTCTCTGGTCATGGCGGAAGATTTAATACTAATGGTACGGCAATTGCTAGTCCTGCGAGTGGCACACTTAGACAATACGATACCGTTCTCGATGGGAATTCACTCACTATATACAGCTAGAGGAAATTGTTAAATAAACTAGTCATGACTCATTGTAACTAGTTATGATCAATAACGTTAAAAATTTGTTTTTAAATTAGATTATCTTTTAGACTATTCTTTTTTCTTCTACACTTTTCACTACAGTAGATTACATTTTCCCAATTATTTCTCCACTTCTTACGCCACTTGAATGGTAGACTACATACAGAGCAAATCTTTTCTGGTAGGTCTCTTTTTTTAATCATATAAACCATCATTTAAACAAAAAACCCCACAGTGGTGGGGCTTTTCATTGTCTCGATTCAAACCTACTTCAGATACATCATTCTTTTGATTTCGAATGATTCTCCTACCTGTAGTTTGTAGAAGTACATACCTGAACTGACAAGGTCTCCGTTATTATTGGTTGCATCCCAATTAATACTTTTATATCCAGGGCTTTCAGTCCCTGAAAATAGATCATTTACTACATTGCCCATGATATCATAAATAGTTACCGCAACAGGTGATGCCGACTGCAGCTGATATCCAATGGATGTAGTGGGGTTAAATGGATTTGGAAAGTTTTGTAGCAAAACAAAATCATTTGGTATTAAGGTTATCAGCTTCTCTGTTGCTAACACAGAAACTGCAGCAGGAAGTGTTACTAGGTAGCTACTGGGTGTAGTCAAAACCAAAGTGAATGAAGAATCAGTTTCTGCTGGGTTCAGAAATCCAGAGGCATAGACAATGCCTGAAAGTCCCCCAAATGTGGATAATGGAGCACTGAATGATGCGACAGGATCCGTATCACCATGGACTGTTACATCTAGGATATAATCGCCCACAGGAACCTGCAGGTACCCTTGAAAATCACCATATGCAAGGTTTTCAACTAGTAGTTCACCATTTGCATAGATATCAACCGCTGGAGCATCAGTCACTCCATGCATTACTTTTAGAGCGAAAAATTCATCATCTGAATTTCCCTCTTGAAGAGTAGACGAAAGCAGATTAAATGGATAGTTTTCATCTCCTACAATTCCAGAAGCTACAACAACATACTTCTCATTTTCAGTCAATTGAAAAAGAAATGTTGCTATTACCTCACCGTCCGCAGGTGCAATTCCTAACTCAGTACTGATGGGTAAGTCAACAAGACCAGTACTAGCTCGATATGGCACGTCCTCAAGAGCAACTACACCATCCACGTAAATATCAACGGTCGGCGATGGTGAATTGTGTACAATTTGAACTTGTGCGGTCTGAGCAAATACAAGTGATGTTACAATTGATAACAGTAATAATCTCATTTTTTATTCCTAAAATTTTATAGTTTAAACGCTCATAACGCTCATATAATAAGGCAGTAAACCAATAAGGTTCAAATATAATATCAGAATAAATTATTTTTTATTCGCTAACTCAGAAATCTCCTTGTTACCTATGTAGTAATTACATCTTTTATCTTGTTCATCTCCATTAAGATATAGTGCATTATTCATCATTGCTTGTGATAAAATATCGACTCTTAAACCTATCCCTAATATCTCGGTAATTCCATCATACCATTCGCCGTCTCCCATTAGTCTGATAAGCATGCCTGGTCTAAATATTGAAACCCTTTCGAATTTATTATCAGTTATTAGTGTTTGTTCTTTTTGACCAATAGTTTTGGTATATAAGAGTGGATGTATCCAATCAACCGACCAGGCTTCATGATTGGCGCCACTTGCTGATATGACAGACGCATGAGGTATATTAGCATCTGAGGCCATGTTTGCAGCCAATCTAGAAATGCCTAGTTCTACATCAACAAATTGCCTTGCTCCCCCTGCCTTTTGTCTGGTAGTGCCAATACAATTAAAAAAAACATCATTTCCTATCCAAGAGTCTCCAGTTTCTGTTAGCATGCTCATAGAATCTATTACGATGTCTGAAAGCTTTTCATGTGATTTTCCTTCAAGGACTGGCCTTCTTCCTATGGAGGTGACAGATTGAAAATCATCACAGTTTAATAATTGTTGAATTAGCTGTCTCCCGGTGGCACCTGTACCACCAATGACTATGGCGTTTTTCATGAGATTTTATTTACTCATTTTCTTGAGATGCTCTAGACCATGCTCATCAAAATAAATATCAACAAAATTATCTAATGACTTCAACCCATCGTCAATATTTTTTGATTCAACAGTCTGCTTACACTTCATTGCACTAACTAAAAGCTCGTGAAGGAATCTCAGGTGTCTATGGTAGTTTTTATTTTTACTTTTTACACGCTGGGTTAGAAAGTAATCTGAAACAACTTTCTGTATATTAGTAGCATGTTCCTCTTTAGTCACTATCCATCTATTTAATTGGTTCAAGGACTGGGGATCATTTTTAGCTGATAAAGTTTTGATCTCAACCATTGCCTTGGATATGGTTGCAAAATCTTCTTTGATCGTAACAATCCGTACTGCATCATCATAGATACCACAGGGAACCTGACAATGTGGGTATAACAAACCAATATTTAACAATAAGGTTAATAGAACAAGGTATTTTTTCATATTTTCCTCAACAATTAATTACGCAAAAATTAATAAAACAATCACATATTTTGAAAACAGCAAACAGCTTTTTATCATTTAGAATTAATTTTAAATAAAATTATGTTATCAAAGATCTTCCTTATTAAACAGGGCAAATGCTGTGGGAATGGATGCCTAATGTGTCCATACAAAGAAAAACATAGTGGTAAAAGTACAGAAATCAGGAAAGATGTATTGGACTTCCTTGAAGACTGGGAGAAAAAGGAATTAGAAAATTTTGAACGCAAGCGATCTCCTGAATAATAATTATTTTCAAAAGTTCAATTATTTAGATATGCTAACAATAATGGCACCAAAAATCGCCAAAGAAACTCCGATAACCTTGTTGGAAGTCATGGGTTCCTTTAAAAATATTCTTGCTAAAATTATTATAAACACTGTAGAAAGCTGGTTATATATTGCTGCTCTCCCTGCAAGTGTATACTTATACCCTGCAAGCCAAAATATCACGGAGAGATAGGTTCCCAAAATGGCCCCAAGTACTAAGTATCGATTTGTTAATCCTTGTTTAAATTTTTGAACAACTGGTTTAATTCCGCTTTTTAAAAGATTTATCAAGATACCAAAAAAGAAGCCAACGCTAAACCTGTAAAGTGCGACATAGACCACGGAATTATTTTTCATAATTGGCTTTACAATTAAAACAGAATATGCGGTCAAAATATTTGCCATTATTCCAAATAGGATACCAACATATAGATCCTTTTTTTTAACCGCCTTTGGTAGCTGAAAAACACTTATTGTGATTCCTCCTAGTACTAATGCTCCACCGATGTAGGATTGTGATTTGATGGTTTCTCCAAATAGAATGAAGGCAATTATAAAAACTGTGGGTGTATAAATAGTAGATACCACCGCCGATATGCCTGAACCTAATCTTCTCAGAGATTCTAGAAACAACCCGTCTGCAATTAATATCCCCAGAACCCCGCTTAATGCAAGCGTCAAAATATCCTGTTGAGAAAAGTTCGGCGAAGGAATAGATAAAAAAATTATTGTTAATATGAAACCAAAGACACCAATAAAGTTTTTGAGAACATTTAATTGAATGGCCGTAAAATTTTTAGTTGAGATATCAAAAAGGATTACCGCAGATGACCAGCATATTGCTGTAATAACCGCGTATAGATCACCCATTACCTATCCCAGTCAACAGATTATGCAGCAAAAATATATTTTATATTCATTTGCCCAGATTTTATTTTACTTGATATTCAGCTGCTTCAACAGTGTTTTGAACTAGCATAGCTATGGTCATTGGACCTACACCGCCTGGAACAGGTGTGATGGCAGAGGCTTTTTTGTGAATTTCTTCCCATGCAACATCGCCTACTAAACTGTAACCTTTTTTTGAAGTGTCATCCACCCTATTAATACCTACATCAACTACAACAGCACCATCTTTTATCATGTTTTCTTTTAGAAATCCTGGAACACCAAGAGCTACAATGACAACATCAGCAGTTTTTGTATGATTTTCAATTTCATTAGTCCCGGAGTGACACAATGTGGTTGTACCATTTGAATGTTCACCTTTTAAACTTGTCAGGATTGAAATTGGGCGACCTACTATATTGCTTCTTCCAACAACGACTACATGCTTTCCAGCTAGCTTAATTTTATAGTGTTTTAATATTTCCATGATACCTTTGGGCGTACACGGGATAAATCGTGGTTTCCCGATGGATAATAGGCCTGCATTCTCTGGATGAAACCCATCAACATCCTTTGCGGGTAAAATTCTGTTAATTACTTTATCTGAATCAATATGCTTTGGCAGTGGTAGTTGAACCAAAATTCCATGAAATAATTTATCCTGGTTTAAATGATCTATTAGCCCAAGTATTTCGTTTTCTAAAGAATCTGAAGGAAGACGATACGTTTTAGTATACAAGCTCAATTTATTAAATGTTTTTGTTTTTGATCGAACGTAGACCTGAGATGCAGGGTTTTCTCCAACCAAGATAACGGCCAGTCCAGGCGTGATATTTTTATTTCTTAGGTTTTTTATTTTTAGAACGAGAGAGTCATAAACAGAGGCACTAACCTCTTTCCCCGATAGAATCAGTGGATTTAACATAAATTATTGCAGCTATTTTTTAAAGAGAGTCGTCTATCAGCTCAATGAGTGATGAAATTTTCTCTTCTGCCTCGGAGCTATCAGACTCGCCAGATTGTTTTGCGGTAAATAATTCATCGGTAATATTCATTCCTGCTAGTATTGCAATTCTGGTTGAAGATTGTGTACTCGAGAATCCAGACTGCACTTCTCTCATCTTTTCATCAAGATACTCAGCAATTTTTTTAATATACGTTTCATCAGCGGGAGCTTTAACTGAATACTCTTGCCCAAAAATAGAAATCTTGACCTGATTACTTTCTTCTGACATATTATTGATTCTCCAATTGATCAATGAGATTAATTAAGGTTTTAACTTTCTGCTCAACGCGAGAAAGTTTTTGTGATTCTTGAACGGCTTTTTCAGACTTTGCATTCTTTTCACGTTCTCTTTCCAACGAAGAGACCAACTCTTTTATTTTTAATTCAAGTTCATTTAGTAATGATGTATCTTTCATACTCTTAATTTAGCATTAAAGGTCTTTTCAGCAACACGTATAATTTCATCAATAATAGGATTTACATCCTTATCTTCAAGTGTTTTTGAAGGATCCTGAAAAGTTAAGGAAAATGTAACACTTTTAACTCCCTCTCCAATGGATTCCTTTTCTTTAAAGACATTAACAGCCTCAGAGCGAGTAATTAGTTTTTTTCCATATTTATGGAAAATTTCTAAAATCGAACCAACCTCTTGCTCTTCAGGAATAACAAGATTTAGATCTCTCATTACTTTTGGATACGGGACGATTTTCTTAAAGGTCTTTTTATTTTCCAACATTCCTTTTATTGGTTCAAGATCAATTTCAAAACCATATGCTTCTTCAAGGTCTAAATTCATTGAATCAATCCAAGCAGTGGAAATCCTACCCATTCTCCCTACTTTTTGTTTATTCAAAGTTATTGAACGACTGAGTTCAAAGCCTAAATCTTCATTTTCGATATCCAATTCCATTCTCATCGAAAGTTTATTTTCAAATAAGGATGATAGATATCCTTTAACTGAAAATAAATCTTCTGCCTCTAAATCTGTGTGGACATTTTCGCTTATAATATTTCCGATAATTAGCCCTGATAATAATTTTCTCTCATCAACACCATTCAGTGAGGATTCGCTTAATAAATGCACATGCCCAAGTTCAAAAATTCTAAACTGATTATTTGAATTTTTAATATTCATGTCTGCTGCTTTTATCAAACCGGGAATCAAAGAAGTTCTCAGAAACCCCATTTCTTTATTTAAAGGGTTCATCATTCCAACTGGTTTATTATTGGTAAGACCTGCTTCTTTCTCATTTTGTAATGAATTGGAATATACCTGATGAAATCCAAGACCCACTAGCGTCTGGCGTATATAATCCAAAAACTTTTCAGGATCAGGATTGTCAAATCTAAAAATTCCGTTCAAAGAGTAATCTGGAGGTATATTTTCAAATCCATAAATTCTAGCAACCTCTTCAATCAGGTCTATTTCCCTGGTAATATCTGGTCTATAAGTAGGTACCAAGCATGTCCAATTGTCGTCTTTAAAATCATTTTGAATACCTAAACCATCAAATATTCTGCTAATTATTTCATTTTCAATTGTTATGCCTAATACTAGCTCAAGTTTTTCCTTTCTCATTGCAATTTTTTGCTTATTTATTTTCTCAACATAAACATCTATCGCATCAGAGACTAATTCTCCACCTGTTAAATCTTCAATTAGTGATACAACCCGCCAGAAAGCTGCATCGCAACCATTTGGGTCTGCCCCTCTCTCATATCTCTTGGATGCATCCGTTGACATGGAAAGATCCTTCGCACCTTTTCGTATTGTAACTGGATTGAAATATGCACTTTCAACCAATAGATTTTTAGTTCCTTCATTGACTGCCGTACTTAGTCCTCCCATTATACCAGCAAGAGCTATAGGATTATCTCCATCTGTTATGAGCAAGTGATTATCTTTCAATTTATGTTTTTGTTCATCAAGAGTGATCAAGGATTCATCCTCATTTGCCCTCCTCACATAGATCTCTTTGTTATCTAATTTATCATAATCAAAAATATGAGTTGGATGCCCCATTTCCATCAAAACAAAATTCGAAATATCTACAATATTATTTATACTACGTTGCCCAACTGATCTCAACCTATCCACTAACCAGTCAGGACTTGGCCCAATTGAAACCCCTTTAATTATTCCACCAATATAACGTGGACAGTCTTCTGAGCTCTCCATGGTGATTTTCAAGGATTCGTTTCCTTTGACTTTTCTGGGCTCAGTAAAAACTGGTGAAAATTTCCTGTCTGTTATACATGCTAAATCCCTAGCTACGCCCTGATGAGAGAATGCGTCAGGTCTATTTGGAGTCACATCAAGTTCCAATGAAAGAAACTTTTTCCCATATGCTTCCATGAAATCTTTACCTAAAGGCAATCCATGAGGAAGAACCATAATACCCTCATGCTCATCAGAAATATTTAATTCACGTTCGGAACAAATCATTCCATCTGACTCTACACCCCTAATCTTTGCCTTTTTAATCTTTAGGTTTCCAGGAAGAATTGAGCCGACAGTAGCGAATGGGATCATTTGTCCTGAATTAACATTTGATGCCCCACAAATTACCTGATGATTCTGCCGCCCATCATTAACTATACAGATTTTTAATTTATCTGCATCAGGGTGTTTTTCAGTACTTTCTACTTTCCCAATAATAACCCCAGGGATTGATAATGGGACTTCATTTAATTCAGCCTCTAATCCTGAATTTGATAGAATATCTGCCAGTTCATTAGGGCTTTCTTTAATCTCTAAAAATTCACTAAGCCAATCTATTGAAACAATCATATAAATTGTTCTAAAACTCTTATGTCACCACTATAAAAGTTTCTAATGTCATCAATTTCATATTTTAACATTGCTATCCTCTCCACTCCCATACCAAAGGCATAGCCATGCCATTTTTCTGGATCATAGCCAACGTTTTTAAGAACAGCAGGATCTACCATACCACAACCTAGTATTTCCATCCACTGGTTCCTTTTTTCATCCCATATATCCACCTCAGCACTTGGTTCTGTAAATGGAAAATATGATGGCCTAAATCTCATTTTCTTTTTTGGACCAAACATCTGTTTTACAAAATACTCCAGGCATCCTTTTAGTTCAGCAAATGATACCTTTTCATTGATGTATATACCCTCAACTTGGTGGAAGAGGCAGTAACTTTTGTATCCAATCGCTTCATTCCTATATACTCTCCCTGGTACTATATATCTTATGGGTGGATCTTCCTCTTCCATAAGATGGATTTGCACATTTGATGTATGCGTTCTTAAAACTGTTTCGGGGTTGATAAAGAATGTATCTTGCATGTCCCTTGCTGGGTGATGTTCAGGAATGTTTAATGCGGTAAAGTTGTGGTAATCATCATCAACCTCTGGCCCATAAGCTATGTGGAATCCAATAGATCGGTATATTTCCTTAATTTCACCTAGTGTTTGCTCAAGGATATGTAGAGATCCTATTCTGTTTTTGCGACCAGGTAGACTAAGGTCTAGCTTTTGATCTTCACTTGTTTGCGTATTACTATGGACTTGTTTTAGTTTTTCATCAAATAATTGAGAGAGTTCATTTTTGAGTTGATTAAGTTTTTGTCCAAGTAGTGGACGCTCATCATTTCCTGCTTTACCAAGCTGAGAAAATAATTGAGCAACCTGTCCCTTTCTGCCAATATACTTTGAACGAATTGCGTCAATTTCAAGTGATTTAGTTGGAAAAGACTCGATATCGGCCAGAAAAGAATTCCTGACCGAATCGATTTGTTCAAGAATTGACATATTTCAGTTATTTTACTGATGATGTCAATGCAGTAAAGGCCGTAGGATCATTTACTGCCATGTCGGCTAGAATCTTACGATCCAAATCAATACCATTGGTCTTGAGACCATTGATAAATGCTGAATATGTTGTACCATTAAGCCGACACGCTGCATTAATTCTAGTGATCCAGAGCCTACGAAATTGTCTCTTTCGTTGACGCCTGTCGCGGTAGGCGTAAAGCCCCGCTTTTGTCACTGCATCTTTTGCAGATTTGAATGTGCGGCTCCGGGCACCATAATAGCCTTTGGCCTGCTTGACGATTTTCCGATGACGACGGTGTCGTGGTACGGAACTATTTGCTCTTGGCATATGTATCGCCTCCGATTAATTAAATGCCCAACATTGCTTTCACGAGTTTTCTATCCGCACTAGAGACAATCCCAGATTGCCTCATTTTGCGCTTAGCTTTATTCGATCTACGTATGAGCATATGTCTATGGTTTGCTTTGTTTCGCTTAATTCTGCCAGAACCTGTTACTTTGAACCGCTTTGCAGCTCCGCGTCTTGTTTTCATTTTAGGCATCTAGCACTCCTATTTTGCATTAAGGATCATTGACATGCGACGACCTTCTAAAGGAATATCCTTTTCGACTTCCGCCACATCTGACAATTCTTCTAAAACTTTTTCCATAACTAATTTACCAAGATCAACTCTTGCCATTTCACGACCACGAAACATAAGGGTAACTTTTAATTTTGCTCCATCCTGCAAAAATTTTCTTCCGTGACTCAGTTTGGTCATTAAATCATGATCATCTATTCTTGGTCTAAGTCTTATTTCTTTGACCTTGATGACATGTTGTTTTTTCTTACTTAACTGCTGCTTCTTTTTTTCTTCATACTTTAACTTTCCGTAGTCAAGTATTTTACATACTGGCGGTTTAGTATTAGGACCAACCTCAATAAGGTCCAGACCAACTTCTCTGGCTTTTTCTAATGCAACTTCAATGGAAACGACGCCTAATTGTTCACCATCCTGCGAAATCAATCGTACTTCACTTGAAGTAATATCTTCATTCAGTCTCTGTCGCTGTTTCTTTCCTATGAGCTAATCTCCTATTTTTAATTTCATCATTTAATATTTCTTTATATTGATCTAGAGTTTTCACACCAAGATCGCCTTCAAATCTCTTTCTTATCGAAACGGTCCCGTCTGCAGATTCTTTTTCACCAACGATAAGCATATAATTTATTTTTTCTAATTCAGCCTGCCTTATCTTGGAGCCTATCTTGTCTGCTCGGTCGTTTAATTTAACTCTTAATCCATCATCTTTTAAAGATTTTACTACTAATTTTGCATAATCCGAAAACTTATCAGAAAGTGGTAAAACAACCGCCTGTACTGGAGCAAGCCAAAGAGGAAAATCTCCTCCAAAATGCTCAATAAGAAACCCTATGAATCTTTCGTGAGTTCCTAATGGCGCCCTGTGAATGCATAGAGGTGTTTTACTTTCCCCATCTTCATCAATGTAATTTAGATTGAATTTTGAAGGAACTGCAAAATCAACTTGGTTTGTGGCAAGGGTAAACTCTTTTCCAATTGCGCTCCAGACCTGAACATCGATTTTTGGCCCATAAAAGGCTGCCTCACCAGGAACCTCTTCAAAATCTAATCCCCCTTCAATCAATGCCTCTCTAACCCATTTTTCTGTCTCTAGCCAAAGCTCTGGTTCATTAACATATTTATTACCAAGTTCTTCTGCACTGTGGAGACTCAACCTCATAGAATATTTTTCTATACCAAAAATCTCAAAATATTTTAAGTACATATTACACACTGCCAGAAATTCACCTTTAAACTGCTCCCTGGTGCAATATATATGTGCATCATTCATTTGTAGGCTTCTAACTCTCATAAGTCCAAATAATTGCCCTGACTTTTCATATCTGTAGCATGTACCATACTCTGCCAACCTTATCGGTAAATCTCTATAGCTTTTTGGGAATGCAGCGTATATTTTATGATGATGAGGACAATTCATTGGTTTAACGTAATATTCCGTCCCATCAACATCCATTGCTGGATACATTGATTCCTCGTAATGTTCAAGATGACCAGACTTTTCATACAGCGCGCCCTTTGTAAGGTGAGGGGTTCTTACCAGGTCATATCCGCCCATTCTTTCGTATTCTTTAGCCAAATTCTCAAGTTCTTCAACTATTACTGCTCCATTTGGAAGCCACAACGGGAGTCCAGGTCCTACTTCCTCGTCAAAAGTGAATAGCTTTAATTCCTTTCCCAGTTTTCTATGATCTCTTTTTTTTGCTTCTTCGATACTATATAGGTGGGCTTTAAGAGCATCTTTAGTTGAAAAGACTGTACCGTAAATTCTTTGCAGCATTTTGTTATTCTCATCACCCCTCCAATATGCACCGGAGGTTGATAATAGTTTAAAATGTTTTATCTTTGAGGTATTTGAAACATGTGGCCCCCTACATAAATCAGAAAAATTAGACTGTTTGTACATGGAAATTGTATCATCAGGATTTATCTGTTTTATTATTTCTACTTTATAAGTTTCACCTAGCTTACCAAAAATATTAACAGCTTCAGATGTAGAAACCTCATGTCTTATAATTTCCTGTCCTAATTTTGCCAACTCTTTCATTTTGTGTTCAATCTTTTCTAGAATTTCATCTGAAAATGTTTGCTCTAAATCAAAGTCATAATAAAATCCATTTTCTATGGTAGGTCCAATGGTGATTTTTACATCAGGATATAGTTCTTTAACTGCCTGGGCCATTAAATGTGCTGTAGAATGAAGTAATGTATCATGCCCTTCAGGGGAATCACCAGTAAACAACTCCAAGCTGGAATTCTCATTTATCTTGTGATTAAGGTCTCTTAATACTCCATTAACTTTGGCCACTACCACTGCTCTTGCAAGGCCTGAACCAATAGAATCTGCTACTTGTTGCGGAGTAACTCCGCTTAAAAAAGTCCTGACTGAATTGTCAGGAAGTGTAATATTTATTTCTTTCATAATCAAAAGTGGGCAATGAACATCGATCTATAAGATGTCATTGTGTACTTAGTAACGAAAAATATAATACAATAAGTATAATTTAGAACCATTATTTGTGCGTTATCTATTACTTAATTTATGATTCTTATAATAGTTCATCAACAAGAGATGCTTTTTGATAATTACGCATTGGTTTGTAATTAATTATTTTTTAGTGTTAGTATTTACTAACAATTAATTGAGGTATTTTAAATTTTAAATAGATTAAAAGTTATTTTAAAGAGATTATCATATATTTTATTTTTTACATTTTTATCTGCCCAAGGCCTTGATCCGTATGACATAATATATCATTCCTTACAAAAAAGATCAGAATTAGTTAACAGATCAAACCAAAGAATATTTTGGGATTACTTTGGTGGTGAGACATGTACCTTTTGTCCCGCAGTCGATATGGCCTTTGATCAGTTATTAGACGACTACCCAGACGACGTTGTTATGATATCATGGGCTGACCCCTACTGGTCACCATACACAGATAATGATCTCTGCATTTATGTTAATCAAATTGGTGACTGCCATGATGTTAGAGAAGGCTATTACAACATGACAACATCAAGGCCTCATTATAGATTGCAAGGTATACAATGGAGCGGGACAGGAGGTGGCATCACTTCCGCAGATAGTGCAAGCATATATAACAATACCATTCAACCTATAACTGAAAACGGATTAGGATCTGATTCTCCGTACAACATTTTCTTAAATGGATACAGAGATAGTATAACTATTAATTATGAAATACTACTGACAATGGATTCATATCACCCATCTGAAAATATGAAAATTGAAATTGTTTTTGTTGAGGATAATGTTCCAACTTTATACACAGGTGATGGACTTGTCCACGGTGTGAGAAACTTAGCTAGACACTGGGTTGGAAATGAATCAATTCTCATTGAAAACGGGGGCGACACACAGAATTTTTCAGGGCAAATGTTAATGATGGATCATGTATTGTGGCAGTCTTCAGATGACCCACCCTGGTATCCCGATAATATAAAACTCATCGTAATTGCACAAAACAGCAACAGTGGAGACATACTACAGTCAATCCAATTAAATGTAAATGAGTTCGATTTTGATTATGATGGGGTTATAAACAAAGATGATAATTGTATGTTTGTGGCTAATCCTGGACAGCAAGATGCTGATGGAGATGAAAATGGGGGAGATGCTTGTGACCCTTGTGATAATGCAAATATTTATGTCTCTGGAAACATTTATGGTGACTATTGGATCTATAATGATGACATTGAATATTCATACCAAGTTGATATCTTTGATTTTTATAGATTGCTTGAAATTGTCGAAAATAATGACCAAGAAAATTGTGGACATGAAGCCGGAGACCTTACCGGAGAAGGAGATGTGAACATTTTCGATGTCTACGCTCTTATAGGTTTAATTATGGATGGAATATTATAAGTATTTAAAGGGGTTGTTATAGTTTATGCCTTTAAATGCAATTGGAATATCAATGTGCTGGGAGTAATAAAAAATGCTAGAGTATAATATTGTCATAAATTTCTCGGCTGAAATGGCAAACACAAATAATTCTTATCCACACAAAGTGGGCGATGACGGAGTCGAACCGCCGACCTCTACGATGTCAACGTAGCGCTCTAACCAACTGAGCTAATCGCCCTAATAATAGATTGGAAATTACATTTTTAGTAAGATCTATATAAGATTATAATTTAAACTTATCACTGAGGAAGAAAAATACGTTCATATGCAACAGGATCATTTAGAATGCTCAGCGCTTTTTGTATGTCCTTATCCATTTTTGAAGAAATTTTTATGCGCCCCTCCTCTCCATTGAAGAAGTCCGCAAACTCAACTAAAAGATAATGATTTAGTTTTTGTTTTTCTTTATCAAATTGGTTAAAAGCTATTTGCTCAAAGTAGGAATCTAGGATATCTAAGGCACCTTGTATTTGCACACTCGTAGAGTCAAGTTCAAATAACATATCTTTCATGTCTAAATAATTCCTCTCGCCTTTCATGAATATATCTAGATCATTAGAATGTAAGTAATCCTCGAAAGAGTAGATCAAACTTGTGTCTTTTTCCACTTCATCAATAGATGAATAATTCATTTTGTGTTTCTGAATAAAGTTAAAAAATAGACCTTGTCTCCAGCTAACCGATAATAAAGGTGTTATTTCATCAGGCTCTACCTCATAGTCAGGGGTGATACCTCCTGAGCCAGATACCGTCCTTCCTCCTTTTGTTTGAAAAATAGTATCTTGCTTAACTGTATCTGCTAAAATTTCATCGGGTAAGTATCCAGGTTTTTGAATTAATCTCCCGCTAGGTATATAATATTTTGCGGTGGTTACTTTTATAGCTCTTTCCCTGTCGATATTAAATACTGTTTGAACCAATCCTTTTCCAAAGGTGGAGCGTCCAATAACTATCCCCCTATCAAGATCTTGAAGAGCACCAGCTATTATTTCACTGGCGGAAGCACTTCCCTGATTAACTAATACTGCGATATTTATATCTTGAGGTAAAATTGGATCAGCTTTGCTTATATATCTTCTATTTAATTTTTGACTTTTACCTTCCGTCCAAACAAGGGTCTCACCTTTTTTAATAAAAAAGTCCAAGATGCTGACAGCGGAATTCAAAAGGCCACCTGGATTATCCCGTAGGTCCAGTATGAGATCAGACATTTTACTTTTTAATAAAGTTTCAATAGCATACTTCATTTCCTTATCAGAATTTCTTGAAAATCTGGTCAGTCTTATGTATCCAGTACTCTCGTTTAGCATACCAGAATAAGAAATATCTTTTACTGGAATCGTCTCTCTCGTTAGTACAAAATCTATAAGCTCAATCTCACCATACCTTTGGATACTAAGCACAACCTCAGTACCTTTTTTACCACGGATTAATTTTGCAGCGTCATCAATATTAAAATCCGCAGTTTCCTCTCCATCAATCTTGATTATTTTATCTCCGCTTAAAATTCCTGCACGCTTGGCAGGCGACTGATCCATAGGAGATATAACGGTTAATTGCTTTTCCCTTAATCCTATTTGAATACCTACACCACCATATTTTCCCCTTGTTAGCATTTCAATTCCATCTTTCTCCTCTTTCTCCATGTAGGTTGTATATGGATCTAGTTCCAAAAGCATATTATTGATGCTCATTTTGGTAAAAGCATCAAGATCAATGTCATCAACATAGTTTGTTATAATATGGCGGTATACATCATTTATTAATGACTGATTTTTCCTTACCTGCTTATAAATATCTCTTGATGTGTTTGCAGCAGTAGAGACCACAACAAAGACCAGTACCAGTAAATGGACTATTATGATTTTAATTTTTCTCATTAATACAATTTATTGTTTTTTCCCAAATGGTGCTATGAATACTTGATATGGAATTAGAACCATCTATAGTAAAAATTCTATTTGAAAATCTACTAGAAATTTCTTTGTAGTATTCACGAACCTTTTTTTGTAATTCAATACCCGCATTCTCAATCCTATCTGGCTCAGTAGAGCTGGACATATTAAATGCGGATTCAGGATTAATATCTAAATTAAATGTTATATCAGGGATAATCCCATTGGTCGCAAAATCGTTAAGACTAATTAAATAATCCAAATCAAGTCCTCTTCCACCGCCTTGATATGCAAGGGTAGAATCTGAAAATCTATCTGCAATAACACATTTCCCAGAGTTCAGAGCTGGAATTATTTTTTGCTTAGTTAGTTGTGCTCTGCTTGCTGTCATTAGCAGTGCTTCAGTTCTAGAAGAAAGGTCTAGGTTTTTATTACTCAATAGAATATTGCGTATATGTTCAGAAATTTTAGTCCCACCTGGTTCTCTTACCAGAATGCATTCATTACCCTCTTCCTGAAGTCTATCCATAAGAATTTTAACTTGAGTACTTTTTCCACATCCATCTATTCCTTCAAATGAAATGAAAGTACCTCTTTTAGAAATAGACATTTTCATCATCTTTTCCAATCAAAATTACACATTCCCCTTTCACCTTTTTTTCGCTATAAAATAATGAAAGTTCATTGAGTGTTCCTCTTTTTATTTCTTCATGTATTTTTGTTAGTTCTCGTGAAACAACCGCCGGTCTATTACCAAGAATCTCAGAAAATAGTTTTAGAGATTTAACAAGTCTATGCGGAGACTCATAGTAAATCAAGGTACCATCAAAGTCTTTAATACTCTCAATCTTCTTAAGCCTGCCCTTTTTTGGAGGAAGAAATCCTTCAAACAAAAATCGGTCAGTAGGTATCCCTGAAGAGACGAGTGCCGCAAGAATAGCACTAGCACCAGGTATGGAAATAATTTCAACACCATGATTAATTGCTTCTCGCACTATTCTATATCCGGGATCTGAAATGCCTGGTGTACCGGCATCTGAAATAAGAGCAAGATCTTTTCCTTCATTAAGATGCGATATCAATTTTGGAATCTTAAAATTTTTATTATGTTCAAAATAACTAGTAATCTGTGTTTCAATTTTATGATAAGAAAATAATTTTCTTGAATGTCTTGTGTCCTCTGCAGCAACAAGCGAAACCTTTTTAAGGGTTGAAATTGCTCTTAAACTCATATCGCCAAGGTTACCTATTGGAGTAGATACGATGTAAAGCTTTCCCTTCGTATGATCCAAGTCTAAATTTTTGACATGGCACTTTTTATCATCACCATGGCACGATCAATTTCATTTTTTGAAATATTTAAATGAGGTCTAAATCGTATTGAACGATGTCCGCATCCTAAAATTAAGGCTCCCTCTTCTTCAACTTTAGATATCAATTTATCCCGAAATTCGCTAGAGGGAAGATCAAATGCACAGAATAATCCCTTGCCACGAACATTTGTAACCAAGTCGGTCTCTTCATTTTGAAAAGTAGCTAAAGAAGAGAGTAGATACGACCCATTTTCAGAAGCCAAATCAACTAGGTTTTCATTTTCCATTAGCTCAAGGTAAATAGTAAATCTGACCATATCAACCAAATTCCCACCAAATGTGGAATTAATTCTGCTGGACTCTCTAAAAACATGGTCATCTATCTCGTCTAATCTTTTTCCGGCAAAAATACCACAGCACTGAGTCTTTTTTCCAAAACTTATAACATCAGGTTCCATCGATTTACAATGAGATATACACTCTAGTTTACAATTAGTCTCACAAAAGTGCTGATGTGCCCACATCTTACCTGTAATACCTATTCCTGTTTGAACTTCATCGTAGATGAGAAGAAAGTTGTTCTCTAGCGAAAGCTGTTTAATCTGCTTAAAATATTCTTCCCTGAAGTGATTATCACCTCCTTCACCCTGAATTGGTTCTAGAATCATACATGCTACATCATCAGGATTATCCAATAGAACCTGCTTAATTTGAGATAACGATTTTTCCTCTAATGCTATAACCTCATCAATACTTTTTTCATCTAGAGGGAATTTGATAGAAGGATTAAGGACTCTTGGCCAATTGAATTTAGGAAAATACTGGACCTTCCTTGGGTCAGGTGAGTCAGTCAATGACATGGTGTAGCCTGTTCTTCCATGAAAACAATCCTTGAGGTGAATTACGAGATTCTTAGGAGGGTTTTTACCTTGGGACATATTTTTCTTAGCTTTCCAATCAAAAGCTGTTTTTAGTGCATTTTCAACCGCTAAACCCCCACCCTCAATAAAAAATGAATAGGGTAGATATGAGGGTTGCGCTAATCGGCCCACAGTATCTACAAATTCAGCCATTTGGGGAGAATATATATCTGAGTTGGCAGGTTTATTTACTGCTGCCCTAATTAATCTGTCTATATTATCCAAAACATAAGGATGGTTGTAGCCAACAGACATCGACGCATACATGGAAAAGAGATCAAGATATTCTTTTCCAGTTACTCCATCAACCAACCACGACCCATGACTTCTTTCAAGGTCAATAACAGGAGACATACCATCAGCCAGCATATGCTGATCGATAACATTTCTAGCATCTTTAAAATTTATACTCATCTACCTTTTTTAGTGTTTTTAAGTTATTTATCTATCTTAAAATGAATCCCTTGCGCTAAGGGCAGTTCATTGCTCCAATTTATTGTATTAGTTTGTCTTCTCATATACTGCTTCCAGCTATCAGATCCAGATTCTCTTCCTCCCCCAGTTTCTTTTTCACCACCGAATGCACCTCCAATTTCAGCGCCAGAGGTACCGATATTAATATTTGCTATACCGCAATCAGAGCCAGTTGACGATAAAAATTTCTCCGCTCTTTTTATGTTTTTAGTAAACATTGCAGATGAGAGTCCCTGTGGCACATCATTGTGCATATATATGGCATCCTCTAAAGTATCATACTTTATGAGATATAAAATAGGTGCAAAAGTCTCCTCTTGAACAATATCCCAATGATTTTCAGCACTGACAATTGTAGGTATAACAAAATTTCCTGGTCCATCAATAACGCTTCCACCGTATAAAACTTCCCCTCCACTTTTAACAGCTATTTCTATTGCATTTGAAAAATCATTTACTGCATTTTTATTTACTAATGGACCCATTAATGTGCCTTTTTCTAATGGATCACCAATATTAACCTGCTTGTAGGCACTAATCAAATTATCTCTGAGACTTTCATAAATAGAATCATGGATTAAAACTCTTCTAGTGCTAGTGCATCTTTGACCAGCTGTTCCGACTGCTCCAAAAACTATGGCAGGAACTACTAAATCCATATCAGCAGACTCATCAACAATTATACAATTATTTCCACCAAGCTCTAGTATACTTTTTCCAAAACGCTCACCCACAACTTTACTAACATGCCTTCCCATTTTTGTTGATCCGGTAAAAGAAATCAGGGACACATTTTTATCATTTATCATTGTTTCACCAATGGTTGACCCACTGCCTATGGTTAAACTGAAAATATTAGGTACGTTTTTTAGGGCAAGTACCTCATTACAAATATTTTGTACTGCTATTGCACAAAGGATGGTTGATGAAGATGGTTTCCATATAGTTGTATTACCACATATAGCCGCAATAAATGCATTCCAACTCCAAACTGCAACTGGAAAGTTAAAGGCACTAATTACCCCAGTTATTCCGATAGGGTGCCACTGTTCATACATTCTATGATTTTTTCGTTCAGAGTGCATAGTTTTACCATAAAGCATTCTGGATTGTCCGACTGCAAAATCAGCAATATCAATCATTTCCTGGACTTCGCCATCTCCTTCAGCTTTTATTTTACCCATTTCCATTGAAACAAGACTACCTAATGGATCTTTGTAATCTCTTAAAGCATTTCCCATTTCTCTGACTAATTGCCCTCTTTCTGGAGCAGGAACAGTCCTCCATTCTTTAAATGCTTCAATTGATTTATTAACTACCTCCTTATAATCATCTATGCTACATTGATATACAGAACCTATAACTTCACCGTTAGTTGGGTTTTTAGATACAATCTTTCCTGAGTCTGTGGTCTTGCTCCAATGTCCAGGCCCTAAACTTGCTCCATAATTTTCTTTTTCAATTCCTAATTCTTTCAAAAATTCCATTTCTACAAACCTTTTACAACAGATCTGATCGCTTCAGACAATAGATCTATTTGACCTTTATTAATGGTTAGTGCAGGTGCTAAGCGTACAGTGGTATGATGGGTTTCTTTGGCATACACTCCATGATTTAATAACCCCACAGAAACAATGTGACCATCAAGATGTTTTTCATTGTGCATTTCAAAGGCTGTCAATAATCCTTTACCTCTTACTTCCTTAATTTTATCAGGAAATTCATCCTTAATTGAGTTTAGATTGCTCATGAGGTAGTCCCCTTGTTTTTGAGCATTTTCAGAAAGTTTATCATCTACTAGCACCTTAATAGCGTATGTGCCAACTACAGACGCAAGAGGATAACCTCCAAAGGTTGACCCCTCACTTCCAGGAGTTAACACATCTAGAACATCTTTCCTTCCCGCAACAAATGATATTGGTAAGATTCCACCTCCAGCTGCTTTGCCACATCCCATAATATCTGGCTTTACTCCAAAAAGCTGGTGAGCAAAATTTTTACCTGTTCTTCCAAAACCAGTTTGAACCTCATCCATTGCCAGCAATACGTTGTGCTTTTTACATAATTTTGAAACCTTTAAAAAGTAATCATCGCTTGGAACGATAACTCCTGCTTCACCTTGTATAGGCTCAACCATAAAACTTGCAATCATATGCCCTTTTTTATTAAATAAAACTTCTAAGGCCTCGACATCATTGTAGGGAACCAGTTCAATACCAGGTACAAATGGTCCAAAGCCATTTCGAGAATCTTCATCATCTGACATCGAAACTGCCGCTAAGGATCGTCCATGAAAGTTGCCAGTTGCTCCTACCACGATCACTTCATTTTCAGGAATACCTTTTTTAAAATACCCCCAGCGTCTGCTTATTTTGAATGATAATTCCCAAGATTCTACTCCTGCAACTTTTGGTACAACCTTATCCATGCCAGTTATTCCAGTGACAGCTAATAAGAATGCGCTCATATACTTATGCCTTATTGATCTGGGAACCGTGGGCAATTTCTCTTTATCAAGGTGCTCTATTACCGAATCAACTATAGTTTTATTCAACTGCCCTTGATTTACTGCAGAATAACAACAAAGGCCATCAATCAATTCTGTCTCAATGTATCTTTTAATATCATCTGGATGTGGTCTTCGCGCAACAAGTGTGGAGGAATCTTTCACTTTGGAAACTACTACATTCTCTAATGGGGAGTAATTTTGTCCTCCCATATCTTTTTCAATAGACTCATGTTCTGCGGGAGTTAAATCACCAATTCGGACACCATTAACAGTTAAATCGTCACCGTACCCATTTATCGAAACTGAAATCATTATAACTCCAAAATTAACTGAAAGAAAACGTTTAAAATTAAAATGAATTCACCTACTTATGGAGACAATAAAACATTTAATTTTACTATACTTATCTTGGTAGCGGTTGATCAAGATCAGCAATCACAAAGGCCATAATGGCCATTGAAGCTACACATTTGTTAAAATCATGAAAATCAACTTTATCAAATGTATCTGCGGCTGAATGATGATACCAAAAATATTTTGAAAGGTCTACATTCAGAGACATTACAGGAATTCCTTCGTCATTCAAAATTGCTACATCTGGCGCCCTTCCCCAATCTGTAATTTGATTTGCTTTAATGGGTATTAATAATTCATGAATATCTTCTATTATTTCACGAGCATCTTTATTACCGCTAAATCCAAATCCTTGTGGTGCGAAAACACCAGCATCTGACTCAATAGCCACAATATGTTCATCAAGCTCATCCATATGCATATCTCGATATGCCTTGCTACCTTTTAAACCATTCTCTTCATTTGTCCATAAAACACATCTAATTGTTCTTTTTGGTTTTAATCCTAAAGCTTTTATTAATCTTAAAACCTCCCAAGATGCTATGCATCCTCCGCCGTCATCATGCGCTCCTTGTCCCACATCCCAGGAATCTATATGGGCACCAACAACTACTATCTCATTAGGGTACTTATGTCCTGTTATTTCAGAAATGATATTTCGCGACCACCTGTCGCCCACACTTTTTGCCTCCATTTGGAGTTTTAGAATAATCTTCTGTCCTCTTTCATAGATACGGCCAAGCATCATTGCATCTTCCATAGTTAATGCTGCTGTGGGTATTTTAGCATAGTTTATATCATAACCCATAACACCAGTGTGTGGTGTATCCATAGACCAGTCACCAATAGATCTAACTAAGCTTGCAACTGCACCATACTTCGCTGCTTTACTAGCTCCTGAATATCTATATTGAACAGTTTCACTGTAATTTGTAAATGGTACATTATACAGTACAATCTTTCCTTTTGCCCTTTCGGAATTAGACTCAAGCTCATCATAATCATTCACTACTAAAACATCGGCTGTAATTCCAGATCTAGGGGTACTCACACTTCCACCCAACCCTAACATTGAAAGTTCTCTTTTAAATGGTTTTAGAATGTTTATGGATTCATTTCCACGTATCCAGGTAGGGACTCTAACCCTCTGACCCTCCACTCTATCAAAACCATCCTTTTTCATTTCATCAATGATCCAATTAATGGAATTCTCTAAATTTTTAGAACCGCTTAATCTTGGACCAAATGTATCACAAAGGTATGCCAATCTTTCATATGCAGTGCTATCAGATAGAGCTTCAGAAATGATCCTCAATGATATATCAGAGTAATTCTGTTTAATGGAATTTGAAAACGAGATTGAAATAGATAATATGATTAGTATTCGATTCATAAGTAATCCCTATTTTTTTATTCCCAATTATAGTTAATAAATTAGTTTAGCGTAACCAAGTTTGAATATGTAGAATAATTTTTTCTGCTACATCAATTTCTGAACATGACTCAATGCCCTGGAGGCCGGGGGATGAATTCACTTCTAAAATTAAGGGGCCTCTGTTTGATCTCATCAAATCAACTCCAGCTATAGAAAGACCTAAAATTCTTGATGCGTTAACTGCCATACTCTCTTCCTCTAAGGAGATCTGAACCTTCTCCATTGTACCGCCACGATGCACATTAGACCTAAATTCACCTTCCGGAGCTATCCTTTTCATTGATGCTACTACTTCATTACCAACTACAAAGGCTCTGATATCTGTTCCTCCAGATTCTTTTATAAACTCTTGAACCATAATATCTGCATCAAGTTGCCTAAATGCACTCATCACTGATTCAGCAGCTTTCCTTGTTTCAGCTAGGACTATACCTTGTCCTTGTGTTCCTTGTAATAATTTCATGATTAAAGGTGTACTTCCGACTGATTCTATCACTCCTTCAATGTCCTTTGTATGACTTGCGAATCCGGTAATTGGCATGTTTATACCAGCTTCAGCTAAAATCTGCATTGATCTAAGTTTATCTCTAGAATTAGCAATTGCATCCGATGTATTTACACAATAGCTCTGCATCATTTCAAATTGTTTTACTACCGCAGTTCCATAGAATGTATTTGACGCTCCAATCCTAGGTATCACCGCGTCAACTTTTCCAAGAGATTCCCCTCCATAATAGATGGTCGGCTTTCTGGATGTTATATTCATATAACATCTCATATAGTCCACGACCTTGACATTATGTCCCAATTTATTTCCGGCTTCCAATAGTCGACTTGTGGAATATAGATTTTTATTTCTGGATAAAATGTAAATATTCATTGGTCAATTAGTTTATTTTTACCGGTGAGATATGATTTATGAGAATGGATGAGATATTTTTTCATCAATGAATTCCGACCAATTAGCATTGGGTAAGTCATTCGAGTTCTTGTTGTTAAGGTTACTTCAGTAAACCATGCACGGTCTCCTAAGCGAATTTTCAACCTAATTAAGGGTCTTATTTCACTATCACCAAAAGAACTAGTTATTTTTAAATATCTTAATAGGTTTGTTGATATATCAATCTTTTCGCTTAACTGGTGCAGTCTGAATCTAACTCGCTTTTTGCCACTGCTTTTGTATTCTTCAATATGAGTCGCATGTATTGCTGAGGTCCTTGCGCCAGTATCAACCTTTGCCTTAATTGCAAAATCATTATATTTTGGGAGATAAACCCACTCTCTCCAACCAATTGATGTGTAGTTTAAATATCTTTGTTTTTTGACTTTTGTGGAGGCCATTTATTTATGGCATTATAATCTAAAAATAGATTTTATAGATTCAACCACCTTCTTGGCTTGAAGAATCAACTAATCTTTCTAGTGGAGGTAAATTAATTATTTCCATACTAAAATAATCGGCTATGGTAGATATAATATTGCTAATACTTATCAGCCCTACAGGCCTTAAAGAGTCATTGACTATTGGCACATGGCGAAAACCACCTACATGCATTTTATTTAATGCATAGGCTAGGGGATCTTCTGGGTTAAGATATTCAGGATTTTCGCTCATAAATTCATCTACAGTCACTAGTTCCAAATCGAATCCTTTTCCTGTTAGCTTAAGAAGAATATCTCTCTCGGTCAAAATACCTTTTAAAATTTTATTTTCAACAATTAAAATACAATTTTGTTCTTTACCTTGTAATAGATCTAAGGCATTTTTCATATTAGTACCCATCTCTACCATTAAAGGTATCTTTAACCCTAGGGTAGAAATAGGGTCATTAATCTGGACTGCAGATCCCATATCTATGTTATTTTCATCAGATTCAAGGTTCTCATACCATTCATCATCATCTGATTCTATTTGGTTATCAAAATTCATGATGATAAATATAGAAGGTTGAAATCATAAAAACAACTAACTATGAAAATATCAATATTTTTATCCTTTTGTTTAAGAAAGATATTTAATTAGGAAAAACTCACCAAAAAGAAGAATTGTAAATAGAATAGCTAGGATATTAAAATTTCTTTCAGTTTTTGGTAGAGAGTCGATTAAGAGCATAAACTATAAAAAATCCAACCGCTGACAAACTTAATGCTAATAAAATTTTTGGATTGCCTTCAAAATAATATGGCATAACGCTTTTTTCAATAAATGGTACAGTCTCCCCACTAGAATCAACCCTTGTCAGAACCACAATT
>MDTB01054068.1_pt1 | contig 37708 bp, 40 predicted proteins | sample 811161 | NCBI WGS metagenome assembly MDTB01 (sample SAMN05326650, study PRJNA326480) | marine metagenome | isolation source: seawater | place: Mediterranean Sea | collected 2009 | reverse complement strand
TAATAAAAAATTTAATGAAGAAAAATTATATGATTTAATAATGGATATTGATGGTTTTAGCGAAATTACTACAAATAAATTTATAAATAACCTTGATGAATTTAAATCTTTTTTTAACGACATTAATAAAATTTATAAAATAACACATTTAAAAAAAAATAAAAATAAATATAAAAAAAATACATTATTTAATAATGATTTTAAAGTTGTTTTTACTGGTTTTAGAGACAAAAATTTAGAATCTACTATAAAAACAAATGGTGGAGATGTAGTTAATTCTATAACAAAAGATACAAAATTTGTTATATGTAATGATATAAGTAATAAATCAAAAAAAATAGATAAAGCAAAAAAAAAATGGAATTACTATTATAAAAAAAACAGATTTTATAAAGAAATATAATTTAAAAATATAAATTATATAATAAATTTTATTTTACTTTATTAATTTTATTATTAAAATAATTTTTTTATTTATTATATATATATTTACATATGGGTAAAAAAGAAAAACAAGTTTTAGAAGCATTAATATTAATTGTAGTATGTAGTATATTAATTATATTTGCATATCAGAAAGCTTATGAATCAGAGAAAAAGAACAAACCTAAATTAACACCGTACAAGTTTTTAAATATTGATAAAATGCCTCCATTAAATAATATATTAGTAGGTATGGCATCCGGTATGGTATTTGGTTTTATTGATAATGCAGGACTATTTTTAGGAATGGATGTTCTAGATCCATTCTTATCTAAATCACCTTTAATTAAAGCTGGACAAGGTAATACATTTAGTGATGTGATTGGTACATTTTTAGGAACATTTATTGGATTGTATATTAAAAATGAAACTGGTATTGATGATAGTCCAATATGGGCTGATGCTCTAGGTGTATTTATTGGATGTTTAATTGGTGTTTACTTACCTTCTTTAATTACTGGTAAAAAATAATTAAATAAATTATATATATATATATATATATATAATTCTAATTTTTATTTTATTACCTATTATTATTATTATATGTCATATGATCAAAGGAATTATTATAATGGAATAACAAGAAAAAAAAAAGGTAAGAAGTTTATTTATTATTATATAAAAAATAATAAGCAAATTAATAATACTAATACTATTAAAAGAATTAATAATTTAAGAATACCTCCTGCATGGAATAATGTTTGGATTTCAAATAATAAAAATAATAATATACAGGTAGTTGGTACTGATTCAAAAGGAAGAAAACAATATAAATATCACGAAAAACATATTATTGAAGCAGAAAAAAAAAAATTTATTAAATTATATGATTTTATTAAATCTATACCAAAACTAGAAAGGACAATGTCTAGACACAGGCGGACAAAACATGTATATTCTAAAGAAAGTGTCATTGTAACTATGCTTTGGATTGTTAAAACAGTTCATATGAGAGTTGGTAAAGAATGCTATGCAAAAAAAAAATAAAAGTTATGGTGTATCAAGTTTATTAAAAAAACATATTACATTTTTAACTGATAAAATAATATTTAATTTTAAAGGAAAATCTAATAAAAGATTAAGATATGTTATTAAAAATAAAACTATTAAATCACATATATCTATTTTATTGAAATTAAAAGGACCAAAATTGTTTCAATATATTGATAGTAATGAAAAAATAAAAAGAGTAACTGATACTGATATTAATCATTATATTCAAAGATATATGGGTGATAATTTTACATGTAAAGATTTTCGCACATATGCTGCAAATAATTATTTTATTAAATCTTTATTAAAAGAAACAAAGAAAAGATTACCTAAAAGTAAAAAAATAATAAAAAAAAATATATTACTCTCATTAAAGAATACTGCTTTTTATCTTAAACATACTAGAGCAATATCAAAAAAATCATATGTAATGAATTTTGCAATAGAGATGTATGAGAATAATCCTGAATATTTTACAGAAAGAAAATATGATCATCCAAATAATGTTTTATTAGAATTAATAAGAAAATATAAAACAAAAATTTTAAATATATAATTTTATTCTGGACAATTCTTAATTTCTCTAAAATAATTTTCATTTGGAACACTATTATCATATTCTACTATAAATTTTAGTATTGTTCTATTACCATAATTTACAGGGGTTACTTTATGAACAACTGATAATGGTTTTACTATAGATAACATATTTTCTTCAGGTTTAATTTCTTCATAATTTGATTTGTTTGTTTTCCACAAAAATTTACTATCTGATGTATTACTTAATGTTAAAACTACTTCTAATGCATCTGGGGTAAACATTGATGTATCACTATGCCATCTCATACCTGATGAATTAGTTGGATAAATTCTATATTCAATTGGATATGATGGATATTTTTTTATTTTTTTGTTTTTTGAAATTTGTTTTATTAATTTAATAAATTTTTTATTTTTATATATTAAATTATATAATTCATTATATTTTGATTTATTTAAACATACTGTTTTTCTATCAGACCATCGTTTATCATTTTTAAATTGTAAATTATTACAATGTGATTTTATTTTTTCAAAATCATTTTTATTAAAAAAATTTGGATATATCCATAACTCATTTTTATAATTTAAATTTCCACCACTTTTATTTTTTAAATTAATATATTTCTCTTTATATTTTCTATATTTTTTGTAATAATCTATTATTATAATACTTATAAAAAAAAATAATATAAATTTATATAAATTATTCATATAATTATTAAATATATATTTATTTTAATAAATATATATTTAATATTTTTTTATAAGTATTATAATGATGGCTTATTTAATGGCAAACCCATGGTATCTAAGTTATATTTTCTTCTAACTTCACCTGGATCTACTCCTTTATATAAATCATCAATAATATTTTTAGCTATTTGTGCATTTTCTGATTCTTCTGAAGAAGATGAAGATGATGCAGTTTGATTTGAAGAATGTAATTTACTCACAAAAATCTTTAAATCATCATTACAATCTCTAATGTCTTTGCTATCACATATTATACCACTTATTTTATTTACAAGATACATAGTTTTGTATTTATTTTTTAAATTTTTACATGTTTCTTTTCTATCTGTATGATATTCACCTTCTTTAATATTATATATACTTGCTGTACTTTGATCTACTATTGTAGCGTATTTAAAATGCATTGTAGAACTAGCATCCTCATTCACAATTTTCTCAAATTTAGGAGTATTATTAATCTGATCCTGATATTTACTAAATAATTTTGGATTGTTTTTCTCTAACTCTTTTATAATTTCTGGGCGCCGAGGTTTTAAACCTTGTTTTTCTCTAAGCATCTCTTTTTTTGCCTTAGTTTTTCCTATATTTTTTTCCACACTTTTTTGATATATCATATCTTCATCAGAAAGAAGTTCAGCACACCTTAATTTTATCCTTTCTTTTGGTGTTGCATTTAAACATTTTTTAATAAGTTTTTGTTTCTGAGTTACAACGTTCAATTCATCAAGTCTTTCTATTGTTTGCCCTAGCTGTTTTTTTTTCGGTGTAATTCTTGTTCCAAGAACTCCATAAATATCTACTGGGTTTTTCATTTTTTTACCATTATTTGAAACTAATTTAGCTTTAAACCCTATACATCCAGAACAAAGGTCAAGATCTGTTAGTGTTTTTACCCAATTATAATTTGTATCTGTTTTTAATACGTTACCTACTTTATCTTTTTGTACTTTTAAATCGACCATTAATATTTCTCCATTATCTCTTATAATACCTGGTTTCCCCTCTTTTATGTTTTTTTTCCAAAAGTCGTTCCAATTTTCTCCAACTCTACTCCAAATTTTATTCCATCTGTTACTTGCATTCTCATAATAATTAACTTCACTATATATTGCTTGACCCTTATACCTATAATATATTGGAAAAAGACCAGCCATTTGTGGTGTAAACATTAATCCACCTAATGTTTTTTTAGATCTTTTATTAATAACATTATTCCAATAAACAGATATTTTTCCATTTATATTAGCATCTCTGTCTTTTTCATCTTGAGTTATTATACCAACTACTTTATCACCTTCTTTAAGATAAGGAAATACTTTTTCTCCCCTTTTATTTTTTAAGTTTAAAAGCATGGGGCCTACATTACCATAGAATGTCCAACCATTACGATAACTAACTGGCATTTTATTACCCCTATCGTCGGTTTTAATTTCATAAAATAATTGTCTAATTTCTGATTCAAAAAAATGTGCACGATCCCACATATTAAATTTAGAATCTTTTCCGATTATCATTTTTTCTGGTATTCTCACATACGTAAACATATGTTGGCTTTGAGAGTTCCCCGCCTTGGAATATACACCCTTTGGAACAATATACCAATTATCTGTCGACGTAAACACCGCAGCAGTACCACTATAACTCATCTCTCCAGTGACTATTTTATAAAGATGGTCACTATTGACATTTTTAACTCTGTTTTTTTTAATATCACCAAATACTTTTTTTCTAGTTTTATCATTATAAAAGAAAAACGAAATTTTAGACTCTTTTCCTGTAACTGGGGTGGGTATTTTATTCACTTCTGAATCAGTTGCCCAACCAACCGTTCCTATTGCCGTATTTTTAAGAACTTGCATTCCACCATCATAAAAACTATCACTTTCTTCATTTTGTTTTTTTTCCAATAATTCATTGTATTTATTTTTATATTTTTCAAACTTATATTTGTAATCCATTTATTATATAATATAATAATATATTTTTATATTATATAATTTTTTATATTATTAAAAATATTTTTTATAAATACATAAAATTTAAATTATTATTATGATCAGTATCTTTATAATTTCTATCTTTTTTAAATGTATCAAACCCATGCATTATATCATCCATTGTTATTATTCTTTTATTTTTTTCGGGAAGCAAAAAAACACGTCTACTATGGTATATTTTACAATTTAATAAAAATGTTTCTATATCACCACCATAATGTGGAAAAAATTTTATATTTTTTCTAAAAAAAGAAGTTAAATCATCCATTTTTTTTTTTCTTTTTTTTTTAAATTCAAATTCCCAACATTCTTTTTTTATCTTAAGTAAAAAAATATCTCTTAATTCTTCAGGAGAATATGATTCTATATTATATCTAAAGCTAAACCTTCTTTTTAATCCTTCATTATAATTAAAGAAACAATTATTTAATGAATCTTCATAACCAGCAATAATACATAAAAAATCTCTCCTTTCAGTTAAATTTTGATTTAAAGTATCAATACATTCTTTTGAAAAAGAATCTCTACCATCTTTATTACCTAATGAATATGCTTCATCTATAAACATCACCCCCCCAGAGCATTCATCAATAACATCTTGTGTTTTCGCAGCAGTATGGCCAAGATATTTTCCTATTAAATCAGATCTTTTTACAATTTTAAGTGTGCCTTTTTTTAATACACCCATTCCTTTGTAAACATATCCTAATATTTTACCTAATTCTGTTTTCCCGACTCCAGGTGGCCCAGTAATAATGGTATGAAGCATATCATCATTTGATATATTTTTACATTCATTACCAAAAGAACAATCAACACAATTATTACATTTTGATTTACTATTAAATCCTTGAAGGAAAAAGACTATTTGATTTACCATATCTTTTTTTACTTTTTCCATACCAATCATGTTATTTAAATCTGTTAATGGTTTAACTAAATTACATAAAATTTTTAAATCTAAATTATTAAATGTAGTATTTTTTTTACAATGATAAGATTTACCTAATTCAATTAAGTCATTTATATTATTTATCTTTGTAATTTTTTTTTTTATAAATATTTCACCTTCTGAAAGATCTTTACAATCACATAATGGATTGGGGCAAACATCTTCCACCACATCTTCTACTTTTTCATCATTTTCTTCAAGAGGATCTATTGGATTTAGTCCAAATAATGCTTCTAAAAATTTTTGTTTATCTGATTCATTATTTAATTCAATAATTTTAGTTATTTTAGGTGGTCTTTTTGATTGGTCGCCGTCTTTTTTTTTTCGTTTACGTTTATTTTTTTTTTTATCATTTTCATTTTTTAAAACATAAGATGGCACCATTATATTATAATTTTATATAATTATTTTTTTATATATATATATATATATATATTTATATATATATAACTTTATATATGATTTATATTAAATTATTATTCTTTTATTAAAAGAATTTTATCATTAATTGGTATAATAAATGAATTATATATCTCTCCATTTTTAAATTCTTCACTTTGAAGAATACATAATATTGAAACTAAATAAGGATGGTATAACTTATCAAAAAAATACCTAAAATCAAGATCTGGTAAATCATCTGTATATTTATGTAATATTTTTAAAGTATATTTATTTACTTCTTTTTTCCATTTATCATAATCATTTAATAAATAATTTAGTTCCATTATTACTTTATAATAGGTTTTTTTTTTTAAATATTTTTAATATAAAATTTATTAATAATTTTTTATATTTTTTTATCATAATCGACCACCTGCACTTGCTAAACCATCTACTACTTTTTTATTTTCTTCTTCATTTTTATTATTATTATTATCAATTTTATTATATTGTTCAAGTACATTAAATATTAATATACTACTTATATTGTCTAAAGGAAAATCATAATAATTCTTCATTTTTAAATTCATATTTTTTAAAATATTATCTAATAATATTAATTTATATATATTATTATGCTCATGCTTTGTTCTATATATTATTTCATAAATTGATTTTAAAGTAATATATTTTTCATATAAATTCAATTCTTCAAATAAGAGTTTCTTAAATTCTTTATTATATTCTTCTGGTATTAAACCATAATTATTATCTAATGTTTTAATAAAATTACTATAATTTTTAAATTTTAAATAAAATTTTTTTAATATTTTATTAAAAATATAAAATGAAAATAAATAAGGAACATGATTTCCTATATTTTTTATTTGAATATTTACAAGTTTATCTACATAATTAAATACATTTTTATCTTCAGTAATACATTCTAATAAATAATTATTATCATCGTTTTTTAATTTATTTTTTATAATTTCATTAATTATATAACCAATGATTTTTTTTATATCTTTATCATCAATTATATATCCTGTAGAAATTATTTGTCCGAACATTGTTAAATAGTCATATTCATTTTTTAATACTCTTTTCTTTGAATTTTGTAAATATTCTTTTACAATTCTTCTAATCCCCCTATTGTAATTATTATCGAATGATATTTGTGCAACAGTCCTGAAATATGACCAAAAACAAGATAAATATTTATTTGTAAGAGGTTCGTGGTTTTTTTCATCCATATTATTCATTGTTATTGTATTACAATAATCCAATAATAATTTATATACAAATCTATAATGATATTTTACAAATCCTCCTGGATTATTACTCATAATTATACCTAATAAATATTTCATTTTTTTTTTTGCTATAATCCAATGATTTTTATTTATATATAATGGTATTACACAATTTCCATTACCAATTGCATTACCTTTAAACATCAATCCCTGTGCTAAATCATTTTTATTATTAAAAAACTCATTACATAGTTCTATATAATCGTTGCATGGATAAAAAGTAGATGTAATATTCATTATATTAGTACTTGCACCAAACCCTAATTTATTAAATCTCGAACTACATATATTTAATATCAAGCATGTGCAATTATTTGTTTCAATATCTTCATACCAATTAGTAAAACTAATTAAAGATGTAAAAAAATCACATGATTTTTCAAATTTTTTATTATCATCAATATTATTTAAAATAGAGTCGCATAAATTATTATTTTTAGAATCATTTTCATATATATTTAAAATATTTTTAAATATCCTATTAATATAAATACAAAAATTCTTATTTTTCAGGTGAATATAATTTGTTGATTTTTTTTTTATTATTTTTAAAATATTAATAATACTATTTTCTTCTTTTCTCTTTTTATTGCATATTTCTATTGCTTTTTCAATTATTTGATATAGTAATTTACATGAAGAAATATGATATTGTAAATATTTTTTTCTTTTTGATAATTTAATATTAATATATTTATAATAATTTATTATTTTTAAAAATACATTATAATATTCATAAATAGTACATTTATTTTCGATATTAAAACTAAATATTTCTTTTAATATGCATTCAATTATTAAATTATTTTTATTTTCTTTTATATTTTTTTCTAAATTTACATTAAATTTCTGATCATTAATTTCAATTTCATAATTATTTTCTATTAGATTATCATTTTTACAATTTATAATATAATAATCATTATGTTTTATTAAAAAATATTTTTTGTCGTTAATACTATTTTCATCAAAAAATAAAAAATTATCTTTTAAATTTATTTTATTTTTTTTTACAACATAATCTTTTTTTTCTAAATTATTAAGCAAAAACATTTTAATTGTTTCTTTTAATATACTATTTGAACATTCTTTTTTATGATCAAAAACTATAAATGTACCAATACTATTTAAATTTTTAATAAAATCATCAATTTCTTTAAAATAAGAGTAATTCATTAAAATCCCATTAATAATTAAATTTGAATTTTTTAATTCTATTTTTTTGGACATAAATTTTTCTATAGAATCATATATAATTTTACTAGTATCTAAAACCATAAATATATTTATTTTTTCTATTTCATTAAAATTTATATATTGATTAAGATTTGCATTATCTAAATCTATTGAAATATTATCAAAAAAAGATTTTTTTTGAGAATTTGATATTAGAAATTTAAATAATAGTTGTATATCAGTAAATTTATTTGGTACATCCATTGTTGAAAAAATATTATCGTAAGTTAATCTAACTAATTTATATTCTTTATTAATTTTTTGTATAGTAAAAACATAATCTATATTTAAATTAATATTATTATATATAAGTGAATTTAATAATTTCATATAATTATTATGCATACAAAAATTATCAATCACCAATATATATATTTTTTTTTTCATATTTAAATTATATTCAGATACATTTTTTTTATACTTAATATTTAATAAATATGAATTACTTATATTTATTTTATTTAAAATTATTTTATCAATATATTTTTCCATATTATTATTTTATTAGTATATACATATACATATATATATATTTATTTTTAAATATATATATATTCAATTTTATCTATCATTTTTTAATTTATCATACCCTCCTAAAAAAACACCTTTTTTAAAAATAATTGGTCTTGTTTTATGGTCAATATCAAAATTGTGTACATGTTTGTCTCTTCTTAATTCAGTTAATAATTGATCTAATTTACCTTTAATCTTATCTATTTTATATCCTTTAAATGGTATCTTATTCTTTTTTAAATACTTTATTGCTTCCATAGAGTATCCACACCAATCACTATAAAATATAACATATATATCTGAATTTTTTTTTATTTTTTTGGAAAATTTACTAATCATATTATATTATATTATAATATATTATGGCTAGTAAAAATAAAGATAATAAATTATTGCCTAATAAGAAAATTGATCCAATTCCATATCTAGACAAAGTTGATGATATTATTAAAAACTATAGTAATTACAATTTATTAAATAATGTTAAAAATCCATTTTACCAATTATCAATTGTTATATGTATTTTAATGTCAATATCTTCTTTGATATCAAATATAAAATATATTAGTTCTTTTTTAATATATTTTACAATTGCATTAATAGCGATTTATTTATGTAGTAAATATTTCCCAAAAAGAGATAGGAATTTTGCTATGATATTAACATTAATACCTATTATTCCTGCCAATAGAATATATATAAATCATTTCGATGCAAAAACAATTATGATTAGAATTATACCTATTATTGGTAATATTTTTGATTTATATCATATGTTTCATACTAAAAAAATGGTAAATGATGAATATTGGATATCATAAATAAATTTTATGGTTTTTGTAAGTTAGTAATCCCAACTGAACCTAATTGTCTAATCATGGCTAATTCTTCATCATCTTCATTATCTTCATTTATCATTTTTTTAATTTCGTCATAAGCACCGTCATCATCATTTAATTCATTATCACTTAATTTACTATTACTCAATTCATTATCACTTGATTTATTATCACTTGATTCATTATCATTCGATTTATTATCATCCAATTCATTACTATTGGAATCATTTTCTTCTGAATAATAATCAGGTTCATCTGAATCATCTGAATCATCTGAATCTGTGATAAATAATTCTTTATAATTATCAGAATTATTATTTATAATATTTATTTTTGAAATATTATAAAATCTATTCTTCTTTAAAATATTATATTTTATAACTTCATTATTTATTAATTCAAGCACATGTTTTTCTTTTATTTTTTCTTTATCTTCATTATCATCGATATTTTTATCGTTAACTAAGATATTTTTATTATAATTTATATTTAAAAATTCGTCATCTGATGAATCATCATCTGTATTAGTATTCAAAAGTGTCCACATATTAATTATTTTTTTTAAATTATTTAATTTATTCTCATTATAATATTTATTAAGAGAAATACATTCTGATATATCAGAAATATCATCCAAAAAAGGAATAATAATAGAGAGATTATATTCATTCATTACTAAATTTGTTATATAATAATATTATTTATTATTAAATAATTTTTAAATCAATTTTTTGATAATAAATATATATTATATTTGTTTAATGATATTATTTTAAAATAGTTATCAGTAGATAACTATTTTAAATTAGATATATAAAATTAATTAAATTAAATTTAATTATACATGTATTTACTTACTGTTTTTTTTTTATATTTTTATTTTTTAATGATTGATAAATAACTATATTATCCATTTGTTTAAAAGATAAAAAATTATAATTACGTACATGCTCTATTTTTTTTGAATTATTGTTATTTTTTTGATTTTCATTTTCATTTTCATTTTTAATTTTAATAGCTTTATCATAAAAAAAATATTTCATTTATCTCCATCCAATATATATATATATTAATTATATAAAATCTTATAAAACTTAATTAATATATATTCAATTTTTTATAGCTACCTTTTTTTTAGATTTTTTTTTTTGCTTAGACTTTGATTCTAATATTAATTCTTTTTTTTTTGATTTCTTTTTGGATTTAGATTTTTTTTTAGGTTCTAATTCTAATTCTTCTTCTTCTTCCGTTTTAGATTTAGATTTAGATTTAGATTTAGATTTAGATTTAGATTTAGATTTAGATTTAGATTTAGATTCTAATTCTAATTCTTTTTCTTTTTCTTTTTCTTTGGATTTAGATTTAGATTTAGATTTAAGTTTAGATTTAGATTTAGATTTTTTTTTAGGTTCTAATTCTAATTCTTCTTCTTCTTCTTCTTCTTTTGGTTTAGTTTTTTTTTTCTTTTTTAATTTTTTATTTTTTAATTCTTTATCATTGGCTAGTATAGTAGATTGATTATCACTTTCAATTTGCTCTTGCTCTTCATCATTATCTATTAATAGAGATTCATTTTTTTTTGTTGATACTGTTTTTGTATCTTCCACAGATGGAACTTTTTTTTTATTATCCTCTTTATTATCCTCTTTATTATTTTTACCTAAAGAAACAAAATCTTCATTAATTCTTCTTAAAAGTTTTATAATACATTTTCTTTTATGTTCTAATTTTTTCATATTTTCAGAAATAGCTAAAAATTCTGTATTCCATGTTTTAAATACAAATTCAATTTGATCTCTAGTTGTAAAATTAAATTCAAATGATTCAATATCAAAATCTGCATAATTTGTATCATTATTACCCCCCTTTATATTTTTACTAAATTCAATTATATCCATTTTTTTATCGTTTTGTATGTCACCTATTGTACTTTTCATATTATTAGTTTAATATATTTATATATCTTTAAGTATAAGTCAAATAAACATAATAGATTTTTATATCAATTTTTTATAAATCTAATATAAAAAATTATTTATTTTCTGAATATATATTATAAATGTTTAACTATTTAAATCATCCATTATATAGATATGTAATTTATATGTTTTTATTATACTTCATATACAAAACAACACCTAACCTAAATATAAAAAATAAAGTTTTAACACATATGTCTTTATTAGCAACTATAATATTATATATTATAGATAATGTCTCTAAAAGACAAGAAAATATGCGAAATAACAAAAATTATAAACATATAAGAAGAAGGAAAAGAAACAAACCTAAACCCGTTATTTTAAAAAAAAAAATTAATTTTGATTCATCTACAGAATTTAATAAATTTAATAATTTAGATCAAGATTATTTAAATATACCAGATTATTAAATAAATTTTATAATTCATTTAATAACACAAATCATTTTAATTAAATTATTATATAATAAAACATCATTTACATAACTACATTTTAAAAATAAAATATTATTTTTAACATACAGACTTCTATTATCATAATAAAATATATTCATTTTCAATATTTTTTTTTTGTATATTTTTGAAAATATATTTAATATATATTTATCATTTAAAAATTTATTTAATTCTAAATTATTTTTAATTTTAATACCACAAATGAATGTATATTTTGAGTTAATTTGAATTATATCTTTATTTATTATACTTTTAATATTATTATATAATTTATATTCGTCTATATCTGTATTTAATATAGAAATTATTTTATTATTAAAATAAATGTTTGTAAATAAATGGTTTTTAACTTTTTTTTCATAATAATATTTATAATTAATTATTTTATATTTACTTAAAGTAATTAAATTTAAATAATCACATATTGCATACTTATTACTAGGTGAAACATAATAAGTATTTTTATAATTAAATACAGATTCTAAAATACAAAATATTTTTTTATAAATATTATTATTTGATACTTGTATACATATAACATCATTATTATAATCATTCTCAATCAATATTTTTATTTGTATTTCTAATGATATACTATCATCATCACTAATATAATAATTTGAAATATTCAATAAATTATAATTAGTCATCTATAATTATTAGAATATATATTTTTTAATTATATAGTGATATAAAATGGTCCTTATCACTTTTATTTTTAAATGAACAATAACGTTTAAAACCATTATTTATATCATCTAAATTTATTTTTTTCCTATTTTTTGGATGTAATAGTAATATCCTTTTTGAATGTGAATATTTACAATTCATTACTAAATTTTCAACATCTCCCGCAAAATTAGGAAATTCTTTATAATTTTGTTTAAAAAAATTTAATAAATCATTTTTTTTTATTTTATAATTCCAACCTATTTTATCTACCATATTTATGAAAATATTTTTTAATTCCGAAAAAGAATATGATTCAATTTTATGTCTAAATGGAAATCTTCTTGCTAGACCAGGATTGTAAGAGAAGAAACATTTATCCAATTGATCAGGATATCCTGCGATTATACAAATTATCTTATTTTTATTTTCTGATAAATTTTGATTTAAAGTATCTATACATTCTTTTGCATAATTATCTTTCTTATCAAAACTACCTAATGAATATGCTTCATCAATAAACAATACACCACCATTTGCCTCATCGATTACTTTTTGTGTTTTATGTGCGGTATGTCCTAAATACTCCCCTATTAAATCTGTTCTTTTTACAATCTTAAATTTATTTGTTGGAATTATTTCCATTTTTGAAAAAATTTCTGCTAATATTTTACCAACTTCAGTTTTACCTACTCCTGGGGGGCCTTCAATAGTCGTATGTAACATATTATCATTGTTTATCTCAAAATTTTGTATATAATAAATTATTTGTTCAACTATACTATTTTTTAAATTAGTTAATCCTATTAAATTATTTAATTTATTTAATGGTTCTAATAATTTGGATAAAATTTTTAAATTAATATTATATTTTTTACCATTAAATTCATAATGAGATATTATTTCTTTATTTTCTTCTTTATTATTTTTTTCATTTTTAATTATATTATTGATGTCATTTTTATTTACTACACTAATATTATTAAATGGATCTAAAAAATATAAATCTTTATTTTTATTCAAAATATTTTTAACTTCTTGTTCACTAGAACAAGCAACACTCTTATCTACTATAGAATTACTAATATTATTTTTTCCAATTATTTCAATACTATATTTACATAAATTAATTAAATCTTTTAAATTGTTTACTTTCATTTTAATTTCTTCAAATTCATCATCACTTGTATAATCTATTACAATTCTTTTACTAATATTTTTTTTTTTTTTTTCTTCAATTTTATCATTTGTATATAAACATTTAATCATATTAAAAGGAACATTTCCCTTCCCTATACTATTCATAGAACCATTTATAATATCTTTTTCCATAAAAATTTTTTTTATTTTGTCATATGTTGTAATATTATTTTTATTATTATTAATATTATTATTATTATTATTATTAATTTGATAATTATTATTTTTATTATTATTATATCTTTTATTATTATATCTTTTATTATTATATCTTTTATTATTATATCTTTTATTATTATGTCTTTTATTATTATATCTTTTATTATTATATCTTTTATTATTATATCTTTGATTATTATATCTTTGATTATTATATCTTTGATTATTATATCTTTGATTATTATAACTATTATTATTATATATTTGATTATCTGAAATATAATTTAATCTATTTATACTACTTAATATAAATTTATTTAATTCTATTTGATACATAAAATTATTATGATTTATATAATTAGAGTCATTTAATGATTTTTCTAACAAATTAATTCTATTATTGTAGTTATTTTTACCTCGATTATTATTCATTTTTAAATTATATATTATTATAAAATATAATATTATTAATAGTTTAAATAATTAATAATCATTAAATAAATATATAAAGAATTAATAATTAACACAATTATTATGAATGATTCTCAAACATCAATAAGATTAATTAATTTAGAGTCAGATAAAGTATTAATAGATTCTATTTATAAAAAAAATAAAAATGAATGTTATGATTTAGGAATAATAAAATTATTAAGTTTAATAAAAGAAGAAATTAGAATTGGTCGAAAATATAATAATAAAATAAATATTTATGAACTAAATTTTGATCATATTTGTATGCAAGTACTAAATAAAGGAATAATAACTAATACATATAAATTAGATATCAAAAAGAAAAAAATAATAGATAATAAAAAGAAAATATATGTTAGTAAAAATGATGATAATAATTTATTAACAAATATCAATCAATTGATTAATCAAATTTTTGAAAATCAATCAGAAAATACAAACATAAAACCAATTGAAGAATCTTTTGATTATAAAAATTTAGAAGAAATAAAAAAAGAAATGGATTTTTTATCAAATAAATTAAAAAAAAATAATAGTGATGTTGAAATAAAAAAGAAAAATTTACAAGAAGAAAAAAATAAATATTATGAAGACTTAAAGAAAAAAGAAAGTGAAGAAAAAGAATTACGAATGGCAAAAGAAAAAGAAGAAGAGAAAAAAAGAATATTCAAATCAGATATAAATATTTATAAAAAATTAATATCAGAAATAAATAAAGGAAATAGAGACAAAGATGATATACCAGAACTTTTTATTGAAAAATTTGAAATATTTTCTATATTAGAACAATATGAAAAATTAGAAAATGATAATGTTTATGAAGAGTACACTTATTTAGAAAATTCAATTGATAAAGATTCTGATAATAATGATTATGACAATACAATAGAAGATAATAATGATATATTTTCTAATTATGATAAAGATTATATTCAACATAATGTAAATTTTACAAAAAAAAAAATATTATCATTACAAGAAACATTAGATAATATATCAAGTATATCAGATTCAAATTCTGAAGAAGAATCTGATATTTATTCAGAAAATAGCTCTGATGAAGAGCAAAAAAATATATATAATAGTTATGAAAAAGTGTAATATATATCTAATTATTATTAAATAATTAGATATAATTATTTTTTTTTATATTTATTCCTATTCTTTTTTTTTCTTTCTATTGGTGTTCTTTCTCTATGTAATTCATCAGATTTACCATTATTATAATAATCAACATTTTTTAATTCTTCATACATATGATTTATTACAAATGATATAGTATCTATACATTTTTTTACTTCTTTTAAATTTATTGTATCTTTACATTTATTTTTTCTTAAATATTCAATTACTGATTTTATATCAGATTGTACTATATTATACACAAAATGTTGCGCATAACACCCATGATTTTTCTTTTTATTATAATTAAATTCACAATCATAATTAAAATTACAGAATTTATAAGAGGATCTTGATATTATTGAATTTTTTCTAAAATTATTAATTGCTGAAATTGGTTTTAATTTTAATTTTTTTTCAAAATATAAAGTTCCTTTTAATAACCAATCCAAATATTTTAAATAGGTATCAATATCTATTATATCATTATCTAAACTTGTATTATTTGATATATTATTATTTTTTTTATTTATTTTATAATCAATAAACATTTTTATATTTTTTCTTAAATAACCGGATACATATGTTTGATATTCTAAAATAAGTAAATCTTTTTTATCTTCAAAAGTAATTTTTATTATGTCATTTAAATCTGTTAATTTATTTTTATTATCAACTAAAATATTTTCTTTGGTTTCTTGAACTATATTTGATAAACTAGAATGACTATTTGATAAATCTATATCATAATTAGATTTTTTTAAAATATCTTCTTCAAAATCTTCAGAAATAACACTCCAAGATAAATTAGATAATTGATCATTGGACATATTTTTTATATTATTATAAAATGAATTATCATTTACATATATATTATTATGTTTTATATTATTTCTTATCTTCATTATATCCATCTTATTGTTTATAAAAACTATTTTATCTTTATATATATTATATTATATATTTTCTATATATTACTTTTTCAAATTTTCTTAATATATAATATAATATGAAAAGGGATAGATTAAATAGAATAAAAGAATTATGTATTCAATGTACAAATAATAAAACAAATGATGTGATTGATAAAATACAAAATATTTATTTTAAAGAATTAAATGAATATAAATTAATTAGCAATACGAATAATTTAAAAGAAGGTAATTTTTTAAAATACATTTCATTAGATTTGAATAAAATTACTTATGGAATAATTATTAAATTGGAAAAATATGAATATAACAGTGGTATAAATACAATTATGTTAAAACATAATAACAATATATGGAAAATAAAACCATCAAAATATTATATTTATCAAAAAAAAAATATTAATCGTAGTAAATTATCAAAAATATTAGATAAATATTTGGAAAATATTGATAAATAAATTATAAGTTAAAACATTTTTTTTTTTTATATATTTAATATTATAAATGGCACAATATAAAACACAAAAATTGTCAACAGATAATTATAAACGCCCACAAAATACCTTTACTGATAAATTGACAGAAAAAGATATAGAAAATAAATTAGAAGATTATAAAGAAGAAGATATATACAAAATTCCCCTAAGTACACATGTAAGATATTTTAAAGTAGAAAAAAACAATAAAAAATTTAGAACCGGTGGATTATTATATAAAAATGATGGTTTACCGGACTATGTTGTATTAAGTAATGGACGTAAAACATGGTCAGTACAAGTAAAAGATGCAATATTCTTTAGAAGAATGACATCACGAGAAATAAAAAAAGAGTATGAAGAGTATATTATTGAATTAGAGAAAAAAAATAAGCAATTAAAAGAATTAGTTAAACATTTAAAAAAACAATTAAAATATACTTAATATTGTTATTTATTAAATATTTTTAAATATATAATAAATTAAGTAATAATACTAGCCATAATGGTTCTATATTTATTTCTAAATGATAATTCAGATAATTTCCATTTTTTATTCTTAATACTTGTAGAATAATCAAGAAAAAAATATTTATCAACTAAGTCTGTAGTATTAATCCATGATGGTAAAAAATCCATATTTTTTATTTTATCTAATCCATCACTTGAATATAAAATACTTATTAGTTCATAATAATCTTCAAATTTTTCTTCGTTTTCAAAAAATGTTGGCCATTTTTTATCTTTTTTTCTATTATAATAAAATATTAATTTTTTAAGTGTATTAATAAATTTTGGAATAATTATATGTTTATTTATAAAATATCCTATAATGTAAATTGCTTTATTATATTCATTGTCTTCTAATTCAAATAACCAATTGGGTAAAATTTTGTCAGCAATCAAGTCTTGTATATAAATTTTTTTATCTAAATTACCGTTTATTTGTGATGCAAAATTATTTAAACCAATAATATTCTTTAAATTTTCAATACTTAATATATTATTCATACTTGTATTTTGATTATTATAATATAAATAAACTGTTGATCTACAAGAATTTTCCGGAAAATATTTATTTATTTTAAAATAATCCTTATAACATAATTGTTTTACAGGAATATTTAAAATTTTATATTTTTCTTTTAAATTTTCATTTAGTAATTTAATAAATTTATTTTCTCTCTCTATTAAAATAATACATATTGTAGGTTCAACTTTATTAAAAAAATTAAGAACATTTTCATTATTTAAATATGGCCATGACATAATAAATAATTTATTGGGATCTGAATAATTATATTCTTCAATATATTTCTTTTCTACATCATAAAATCTATTTTCTGAATAAGTATCATGCCATCGGTTACCATCAGTACAAACAATATTTAAATCTGTTGTCTCAGATAAACACTTTGATAATAATCCTGTGCCACTCATAATCTCTTCAATATCTTTAATATCTAATAATTCACATAATTTTTGTATAAATACTAACAAATTTTTAGTTGGTAATTCATAAAATGCGTTTTGTGCATTAAATTTATATCCAATATTCCCTAAAAATAATGATCGTATTACATTATGTTTTTCATATTCATCGGTATATTTATTTTCTATCTTTATTAATAATAATTTTAAAATTTCATAATCACCATGATCCTTTATAAAATTAACTAATTTATATCTTTTATATTTTAATATTTCAAATAATTCTTCCGATAATAAATCCATTTCTTCTTCCATTATAAATTAATTATAATTATATAATTAGTTTATATTTTTAAATATAATTTATATTTATTATTTAAAATAATTTCTATATATTACTTTATTTTAATAAATTAATATATATTTTTATATATCATTTAAATACATTTTTTATTGAATGAGAGTGAAGTTAGTATTATTACACGTAATCGTGAGTCAGAAGGGTTTGAATATATAAGTTATATTAATTATTAATTATGTATTATCTACTATAGCAGCTCCTATTGCACCTCTCCTTCTCCTTCTTCGTGTTACAGCAGAACCGTCTGATGAGCGAAACAAGTAAACCTCAAATGGGCCAACTTTTTTTTGTTCACTTTTTATATTTTTCATTTCAATTTCTCTAATCCAATCTGGTAATAGATGAAATTTTTTTGTTTCACAAGTTCTTGGTTTGTATGTCCCTCTTGAACATTTTAGTTTTTTCGCATCGTTTTCTACGATAATAATTGTCAAAAAGACAATTATTACTATTATTAATTTATTCATTCTTACGGTAATTTTGTTGTTTTAATTTTACTGTTTTTTTACCTTTTTATTCTTTTTTTTAAGATAAAAAATCTAAGGACACACCAGCCAATTAATATTTCAATTTTTTTTTTTTCCTTATTTTTTCCATAGCTTTAAAAGCTAATTTATCAGCCATATTATTACCATTCCATTTAAACCAATCATCTGATTTTTTGTCTTTTGGTTCTTTTTGATGACTCCTTACATGAATAAATACAACATTATTATTCAATACTAAATAATACAATTCTTTTATTAAATCCAAATTTATTATTTCCTTAAACTTATTACCAACTTTCCTTTTCCAATTATAAGTTAACCATTTTTTAGACCACTCTGTCGCACATTTTATTGTATACATACTATCTGTATAAATTATTATTTTATTATTTTTATGTTTTAAAATTTTAATTGCTTCAATACATGCTAGTAATTCACATCTTTGATTCGTTACTTTACTACCCATATATGAAATAGATTTATTAAATTTACTATATTTACTTAAATAAATACCAGCACCACCATATTTTAATCCATCTTTATCATTTATCTGAGTAGATGACCCATCAGTAAATACTTTATATATTTTTACCATTTCTTTAATATAATATATAAATTATTTTTTAAATATATATAATAATAAATATAATATAAATAATATGTGTTTAATTTATAATAAATTAAACACATATTATTATATATACAATGTCTTTTTCTAGTAATATAAAAACATATAAAACATATTCTAGTGGCAGTTCACCTGATAGTAGTAACGAATCATATTATAGTGATGTTGAAGAATCATATTTTGATTTTAAAGGTGAATATTTGAATAATGAATATATTATTTTAAAAAAAATAGGTTCAGGTATGTTTTCTACAGTATGGTTAACCTATTCAACAAAAAAAAATGAATATTTCGCTATTAAAATACAAAATGATGAAGATTATGATGAAGGTATATTTGAAATAAGTCTATTACAAAATATAAAGAATAAAAATTCAAAATATATAAATAACTTAAAAGAATATTTTATTGTTGAAAAACAAGATTCTGAATATGTATGCATGGTATTTGATTTATTATCTTGTGATGTATATAATATTATAAAAAAAGGAAAATATAAGAATGGGTTACCCATTAAAACTGTTAAAAATATTACAATTCAAATATTATTAGCTTTGTCACAATTACACACAGAAAATAAAATAGTACATGGTGATATTAAACCAGAAAATTTATTATTAAAAGGAAAGAATAAAAAATCAGAAGATATAATTAATCAGTTTAATTCAATGAACTTTAATAAGATAATTAAAAAATATAAAAAGAAAAGAACAAAATATAATATTAAATCTATTGTTCAAAAATGTGTAAAAAAATTAGAATATTCAAGTTCTGAATCAGATATAGATAGATACAACTCAGATTCTGATGAAAAAAATTATATTGAAAATAAAAAATATAATAATGATTCTTCTATAGATGACAAATATATAAATAATATTCATGTAAAACTTACCGATTTTGGTTCATCAATAAAATTATCAGATATAAATAATAAAGAAATTCAAACTAGATATTATAGGGCACCTGAAGTAATTATAAAATATAATTATAATGAAAAAGTAGATATTTGGTCACTAGGTTGTCTTATATTTGAATTATTAACAGGTGAAATATTATTTGATCCAAAAAAAACTAGAGAACTAAATAGAGATAGAATTCATATAAAACAAATATATGAAACAATTGATAAACTACCATCACAAATGATAAATTTATGTGAAAGAAATAAAGTATTTTTTAAAAGAAATGGATTATTAAAAGGAATAAATAATTTAAAATGTAATAGTTTAAACTCTATTTTAATTAATAAATTTAAAGATACTATATCATCAAATGAAATAAAATTAATGTCTACATTTTTATATAAATTATTAACAATTAATCCAGAAAATAGACCTTCTGCATCAGAATGTTTATTAGATCCATGGATCAAAGATCAACTTAATGAATGTATATAAATTTAATTAATTAATTAATTAATTAATTAATTAATTTATAAATAAAATAATCTAAATTAAAAATGCCAACAATTCTTTCTGAAATTTTATATAATCAATTAAATAAATTTTAACATATAGATAGTAATAAGATTAGTTATAATATTTTTTTTGAATAAATATTATAACTATTTCTGTAATATTACAAAACATAAACCATACAAATTTACTTTTCTTTAATCACTAGAACCACCACCTCGTGTCCAGATTTTGTTGGTAAAATTACTAAAATTAAGATTTTCAAAATTAGATTTATATTTTGGATCTAATTTGTCTTTTGAATATGCGATGCTTAGACGGTCATTCCTCGTTTTTTGTTCTTCTGATAATCCATTTAAGTGATCTGTAATTTTCTTAATAGTATTCCAACCCCAATTTACGGATGACACATTTTTTGGTAATCCCATTAATATTTCTTTGTCTGATTTACTTTTTTGATGATATGAACTAAATTTGGTATTATTATATTTTTTAATTGGCATAAAGCTTTATAGTATATATACTTCTTAAAGATCATTGTAGATTACACAATATATATTTTATTTCAATTTTTTATATATAAGCTATATATAAGCTATATATAAGCTATATATAGCTATATATATATAGCTTATATATAGCTTATATTATATCTTAATTTATATAAAATATATAATTATTATTTAGGGGCACATTTTAGATTATATTTGCTATATAATGCTATAATTTAATAATATATAATTATTGAGTATTTTTAATATAAATTATATATATATATATACGTATATGAAATATCATAAATCTATTGTTAAATTAATATCAACTGAAAATAATATAGATTGGTATTCTCCATATAAGACTAGTGATCAAGACGAAAGTATTGGCACGGGTTTTTTTATAAGTAATAATTTAATTTTAACATGTGCTCATGTTATTGATCGTTCTATTAAGATTTTATTTACAGTACCTATAAATGGAAAAGAAAAATATACTGCAACATTACTTGGTATTTGTTATGATAAAGATTTAGCATTATTAAAGACAAATGATTATAATACAGAAGATTATTTAAGTTTAGGTGATTCTGATTCTGTAAAAAGTGGAGATACAGTTATTACAATCGGTTATCCATTGGGTCAAGATAAAATAAAAGTTACGAAGGGTATAATTAGTGGTAGACAAGGAAAACACTTACAAACTGATGCACCTATCAATCCTGGAAATTCTGGTGGTCCATTGGTTGATATTGATAATAATATAATAGGTATAAACTCACAAAAAATGTCAGCGAATGTAGCTGATAATATAGGATATTCTATTCCTATATATGATTTTCTTATTATAAAAGAAGACATGGAAAACACAGATAAGCTAATAATTAAAACACCAAGTCTTGTTTGTGATTTTAATAATTCAGATAAAAATATGCTAAAATATATGAATTCAAATAATAATATAAGTGGTTATTATATTAAAAAAATTTATGATACATCACCATTAAAGAATACTTCCATTCGTGAAGGTAATATTTTATGTTCATTTAATAATTATGATATAGATAACTATGGTGAAATTAAAGTTGAATGGTCAGAAGAAAAAATAAATTTATTAGATATATTAAATAGATTTAAAATAGGTGATACTGTTGATATAAAATTTCATAATTTAAATGATACATCAATTAAAAATGAAAAAATACATTTTAGAGATATAGATTATTATAAATTGAAATTAATTCATTATCCTTTCCAAAAAGTAGATTATGATATTTTTGGAGGTATGGTAATTATGAACTTAACATTAAATCATATTATGAATTTAGACGGTATAGATATTAATCCCATAAATAAATTAAATTTACATACTTATATACAAAAAAATAAAAGAATGAAGGAACGTTTAATAATAACCAAAATACTTGGTGGTTGTTATTTACAAAATATTAATGTTTTAAAAAATGGTGATATAATAAAATATGTTAATAATATTAAAGTGAGAAATTTAACTGATTTTAGAAAAGCAATAATAAAAACATTAAATAATAAAAATAATAAAAATATAAGATATATTTCTATAAAAACTAAATATAATGATACAGTAATATTAAATTTGGATAATGTGATTAAGGAAGAATATTTTCTATCAAAAAATCATAAATATAAGATATCAAATTTATATTCTCATTTTATAAATAAAAATAAAAATAATAATACAGATAATGATAATGACAATGATAATGATAATGAGAATGATAATGACAATGATAATGAGAATGATAATGAGAATGAGAATGAGAATAAAAATTATATAAAAAATAATATTAATTTATTTAAAATTAATAAAAAAATTAGAAAATATATATTATCGAGATAATATTATTAAAATAAAATATTATTGTATATTAATGAATTGTAATTCAAATACATTTACGGGTAAATATGTATCATTAATTGAATCGGAAACACCATGGTATAATTCTGATAATATATTGCTAACAAAGAAAAATATAAAAAAAAATAATAAATATCCTAATAATTGTACATGTGAAAAATATAAAGATTTAGAAGAATGTTCATGTATTATAGAGAATATGACAAATATAAATAGTAAAAAAAAAATAAAGGATAATGTAAATAAAAATGATATAATAAAAAATGATAAAAATAAAAATAGAAATAATGATATAAATATGAATAAAAATAAAAATAAAAATAATGATATGAATAAAAATAAAAATAAAAATAATGATATGAATAAAAATAAAAATAAAAATAATGATATGAATAAAAATAATTTAAATAAGAATATAATCAAAATGATTTTATTAATATTTTTTATATTAATTATATTGAATGTAATAATTAAATAAACTTGTATTTATAAATATAAATTTATTTATTTCTTTTTATAATTCTATTTGATAATCTATATCTATTTAAAGGTAACTTGATTTTTTTTTGTTCTTTAATATATTTATTCTTTTTTTTTAAAGGTATATATGATATTTTATTTCTATTATATAAATAAGAATAATGATTAAGTATATAATAATCATTATCAAATGGATTTGATTTTAAATATATTTTATTAAATTTTTCTACTAATATATTTAATAAATAACAATAATTTTCAACAATCCATATATAAAAATCTGCTATACTATTTTTATTATTATTTATTTTTGAAAATTCTTGATATATTTGATACAATTCATCATTGTCTTTATTTGATAATATTTTTTTATGATTAACAGTTTTAAGTAGATCTAATAAACCATAGCTAAATTGGGGTTTTAATTCTTTTATATTATCAATATTATAAATAATGTAATTTTTTCCATATTTTAAATAATTATAAAAATCTTTGCAATAATTACCATCTCTAGTATTATTCCTATCATTTGAAATGACCGTTTTATCTTTCAAATTACATGAAAAATATTCACAATATATTTTTATATAATCAATTTCAAAATAATATCCTACTGATGATAAAAATGATATATAATCTTTACGTTCAATATTTGATAAATTACTTTTTGTAGAAAATCTAAAAAAATAATCAACATGCATATAATTTCCATTATTATCTTCACCTATTTCAATAAAAAATAATATATAATCTTTATAAATTGTATATATTGAAAACCCACTGTTATTTGTTACAGAATAAAAATCTTTATAAACACTTGTACTATCATACCATTCTACACATAAAGTATATGTTTCTTGTCCTATAATTACATCAAATTGATATAATTCATTAACATAATGATTTACAAAATATTTTATTTTTTCTTCTACTGAATATGATTCTGATTTATCTATTTCTAAAAAATCTATTATTTTATTAGTATCATTATTATCAGTATATTCTTCTGGAAATTTAATTTGTTTTGAATTATTAATATATGTAAATTCATATTTTTTTTTTATTTTACTAAAAAATTCTTCATCAGTATGATAATATACTGCATCATTATCGATCTTTGTTAATTTTAATTTACATAATGGTGGTAATATTATTTCTTCTTCTTCTTTAAAATGAGATATTGTTTCTATACATAATCCAACACCAATCATATCTTTTGGTACTTTAACTTTAATTAATATAAAACCAAATTGATATGAATCAGAATTATAGAATGGGTCTCTCGTCATACTCATAAAACTAGGAGTTGTATATATATTATTTACCTTTAAATGATGTAAATGATTATCTTCTTTAATAAAACGATACAAAATATATGATTTATCAAAAGCTGGTGATTTATTCACCAGTCCCCACATTGACTTTATATTATCTTCTAAATAATAATTTCTACTATTATAATTCGTTTGTAATCTTAAATATTCATTCATAAAATAACTCCCTTGTAAAGTATAATATTGAATAATTCCTATACTATTATTATCAATAATATATTTTTTATGACTTAATAATATTTTTTTATTTATGTCATTATTCATAATTTTCAAACATAGATTATCTAAATGTTTGTTTTCATACTTAATTTTATTAGGTACAATTATTTCCATATTTAATGCTAAATTTATTAATTCACTTCTTGAATAATATGGTTTAATATGTTTGTAATAAGGTATAAAAGATGGTTTTTCACATATTGTTATATTTTTACCTACTTCATTCGAATATTTATAAAATAAATATATATAAGTTTTATACAATACTTTTATATTAAAATTATCTAAAAAATTAAGCATCTTTATCATTTTTGTATATTCTATTAAAGTTGGTTCAAATTGTGTTTTTTTATTTTCATATTCTCTAATTATTTTATTATCATTATTTTTTTGATTGATATTATGTTTTAATTTTTTTAATGATTTTTTATTATTTTCTATATTATTTTGTAAATTGTGTTTCCTTTTTTTTAACTTTTCTATAAGTTCATCACTTGGGAATCTATAATTATTAACTACTACTCTATTATAAATATTATATTTATTTATTAAATATAAATTATTAAAATTAATATCATACAGTGGTATATCACCTTCTATTTTAGATATACTATCTTTTATTTTTTGTAGTTCAATATCTATATCTTTATTTTCAAAATATTTTAATAAATTATTTTTTTTATTTATTAAATTATCTTTTATATCTTTTTTTGTAGGAACTCTCATTTTTAAATAATACAATGAATTTATAACAGAAGTAATAGGAATAATTTCAAATATTTTTTTTTCTATATTATAAAGTATATATTCCATAATATTATTAAAATAATAATAGATAATATTATTATTTTAATAATCATAAATTTTTTTTTTATTTTAAACAATCATCAAATGCCATTTTGTACATAATGTAACATAATGGACAGCAACAAGCCCAACATAATTCACCTGCATTAAATTTACTATTACATTTTTTGTATAAATATAATGAAAAAAGTATAATAAGAATATTAAAAATATGCATAGTACCACCATTAGTATTACTAAATCTTTCTCCTTCTGCCTTATCACATCTTTCCTTATCTTCCCCTGTAAGATCTTTACAACAACTATCATCTGACATGGTAGTCGTTGCTAATTTAAGGGCAGGAATAAAATTAATCAATGCTTGACCCATTGGAGTATCTATTGTCTGCTTTCCAGCTACACACGTTGCCCAATCACCCATATTAATATATATATATATATTATATTATTTTATTTTTCTATTTTTAAAATTACTATATATTTTATAAACAATTATCAAATGCCATTTTGTACATAATATAACATAATGGACAACAGCATGCCCAACATAATTCACCAGCATTAAATTTACTATTACATTTTTTGTATAAATATAATGAAAAAACTATAATAAGAATATTAAAAATATGCATAGTACTGCCCGAATCAGAGTTTGAAAATAGTTCTGTAGAACATATTTTTGGTTGATCTACTGTGTCCCATTCATTACAACAATTTCTATGTTTAGTGTCTGGTTTTTTAACACCTAGAAAATCTCTAGCTAAACTAAGACCACCCCCTGATAAACTTGTTCCTATATCTACACCAGTAACAAGTGCATTCTGTACATTTTGTGCAGTGTTATTTCCTTTTGCCATACAAGCATAATAAGCAGTAGTTTTTACATTTTCTAATGCGTCATTTGATTTTTTAGTCATAATATATATAATATATATTATATTTTTTATAAATAAAATTAAATAAATAAAAAAAAATAATAATTAAATAATTATAAATTATCTAGCCCGTCTACTAATGTTTTTTCATCAGATACTTGAAATCTAACTCCATATAAAGTATTTCCCATTATACTATATTTATTATTAATGAAATAATCTCGTAAATCTTTTTTTGAAGGACAATTTTTACTAGCATATGATTCTCTATACCAATTTTTAAAAGTAGCATATATTATAGATATATTTTCATAATCTTTTTTCTTTCTCTCACTACTTGTAAATTCAAGATTTTCACTAATAAATTCCAAATATATATCTGAATCTTTTTTATATTTATCAGTATACATTTTAACTTTCTTAGGTTCTTTTAAACCATGCTTAATATATATTGGATACCATTTTTTTAATAATAACCACATAAATGCAGAAGCCCATAATTGAATTTTATCACCTAATTCATAATCTTTAAAATATTGTCTTTTATCAAACTGTGGTTTTTTATCATGATCTAAAAATTCTGATTCCCATGGAGTTACTCTTAATCTTCTCCAAGTACCTTTATCATCTGATGGAATATGTGGTAATTTATTACAAGTTAATAATAATTTAAATTGTGGTTTGAAACGAATTGGTGATTTAAATAAAGCTCTTGCATATATCCAATCACCACCAGTTAATTCTTTCATATAACCAACATGTATTTGATCATTTTTTTCTGGTTCTTGAAAAATTACAAATCTTTTACCTCTTGTTCCAACAATTTCTGGAGATGCATTACTTGAACTACCTTTCGCTTTTGTAAGTAATGTAATTGGTATTGTACCACAGTATTCACCAAAAGCATATTGAAATAATTCAACAGTAGTACTTTTACCATTTGCACCACCACCTGTCCATATTACAAATTTTTGTTCTTTTGTATGACCATTTAAATAACTTGCTAATAATGTTAATACATAAGAACGCATTGGTTCTTCTGTTTGAACTTGATTAAAATAATTATTTATTAATTTAATTATAGCGTCATCTTCATTAAATTCTTTATAATCATAACCAGTTGTGAATGTTATTCTATCATCAGGAGTACCATCTCTAAAAATACCTTTTTCTAAATCATATACTCCATTATCAAATCCGATTAAATCTCTTTTACTATCTAATGATTCATCAAATTTATTATCAATAAATATTTTAGAACATTGATTCATTACTTGTCCTTTAAAATTAGCTTTTTTTAAATCCATAATAATTTTATGAATTCTCTCAGCTTTTTTAATTAAGCCATCTCTCTCAATACCTTGATTTGTACTAGCTATTTGATAATATGATGCATTTAATTTCGCAAATCTAGTAGTTATTTCTTCAGAAATTAAATTTTCAAGAGTATAGCCACCCTCAATTGCAACCCATTTATGTTTTTTTGGTTGAAATTCATACCAAGTATTAAATTTTATAGAAGTACATTTATATCTGTCTTTATAGAGACAATGTATAACTTTTGCAATATCATAATGACAACCTGTTTCAGCTTCTTTAATATATGGATCTAAACTTTCTTCAATAACTTTTTCATAACCCTTAGGATTATCTGCCTTAGCCCAATTTCTTAAAGATGGTAAATTAAATCCATCATCTCTCGCATCATCCCAAACCTTTATACAATATTCATAATCAAATTTACTAGTACATTTTTTTGAAAATTCAATTGCATCATCAAATAATTGAGTATCTATGTTATGTAAACACCACATAACTTGTATCCACAAATTATAATCATTTGCTCTTTTTGTTGATAGTAATTTAACTAATTTATGTGCTTCCTTTCCATTTTCATTAAATAATTTTTTTTTACCTTTATTAATATTTTCTTCTTCAAGAGATACATCTTGAAGATCAATTAAATGAATTTCTTTTAATTTTGATTTTTTTTTATTTTTTTTATTTAAATTATATTTAGAAGATATTTGTTTAATTTTCTGTTCCCATTCAATATCTTTAATATTATCATTAATTTTAACAATATCATTCGGTTCATGTCTTCTTACAGATAATAATTTTACTAATTTTTTATTTGTATACTTCTCTATTTTTTTTTTCTTCATTTTATGATCATATATTGCAGTTAATCTATAAAGTTTTCCATTATGTTTTTTAGAACCATACATACACCAATTATTACGTCCTAAAACTGCTACATCAAATATATCATCATATGAATTTATAAAAGGCATTTTTGAAAATCCATTTATGTCATTGTCTTTTTCAACTAACATTTTTACCTCATCACTAATAATATATTTCATTTCTTTATTAAGAGCAATGTTAGGAAATATAATATGAAATCCATCTTTATATTCCTTATTTTTTGGATCAAAACTAGGTACTTTTTTTTCAAATAAAAATGATATTTTATCTTTTTTTTTTATTTCAAAATATTCATTTATTTTATCCAAATATTTACCAATTAAATATTTAGTATTTTCATCATTATATTGTCTTTTATTATGTTGATTATCAAATTTAAAATCAATATCTATTGTAAAACAAGATATTTCTTTAGGTTTTTCAGTAATATGTAAATCTATTTTATTTAATACTTTTGAATAATAAATATGAAATTTTTTCATTTCATTATCTGGTATATCATATTTTCCCCATGGTGGACCACAATCGGTATGTGTATAAGGGATACCTTTTCCCTTTACAGTAAATTTAGAAATAAATTTTTGAAATTCAACGATTTCTTTATTCATAAGTTTATAATTAGGATTAGATATATTAATGATAATTTTAAGTAAATTATTTTTATTTACTTATATAAAGATTTATATTTATATAGATATTTATTCAATTTTTTTCGTTTTTTTTTAACGATAATACGTCTAAAAAAAATAATATTCAACTATAGTTATATCTTATTATTTAAAAACGCAGGATTATTTGTATTCTAATAATCATATTTAAATAAACAGTAAAATAAAATATTAATATTTATAACTCATATATTTAAAAATAAATAATTAAAAATTGAATAAAATTTATTTAAAAAATAGATAATATTATAATAATAATTAATAACAATTATGTTTTTTTGTCCGAATTGTAGTACAAAATATGATATAAGTAATAAAAATAATTCAACATTACAAAAAGGTGGAATTAATATTAGTGATTTTTTAAAAAAATTAATTGATGATAAAATATCTGTTGAATATTTAGATAAAAATAATATTGATATTGACAATGTAATTAGAACAAAAGAATATAATAAATTTTCAAAAAGTAATAAATCAAAAATAATAAGTAAATTAAATAAATTGATGAATTCAAATAATTCTAAAAAAAAAAATAAATATCACGCAATTTTAATTTGCTTAAATTGTGGAACAAAAGAAGATATTAAAGAAGGTACATGTCTTTATTCAAAAGATAATGACAATGAAATAAACAAACAAAATATAAAAGATTTTAAATTTATGAAAGATAGTCATATACTACCTAGAACAACCAATTATATATGTAATAATGAAAAATGTGAAACACATAAAAAACCTTCATTAAAAGAAGCTATGTTTTTTAGAGATCAGAATAATTATAATATTATTTATTTGTGTTTACATTGTAATTCAAATTGGTATCATAGTTGAATTGTTTAAATCTAATTTTTTTAATTTATATTAATATATAAATTAAAAAAAATTGATTTTAAATTAATAATAAATAAATAAATAATATAAATAAATATTTATATTATTTATTTATAATGACTGATAAAAAGTTTAATGTAAATAAAAATGAACGTATCGCACTAACATTAGGAGATGCTGGTGAAAACCATACAGGTATGGAAATGGTCGGTAAACTTGGGAAAAAAGGTTCCGGTTATACAATGGAAAATTTAAATCAAATTAAAAAATGGTTTGAAAATAATAATATTACTAAAAATGGTTATAATACTAATATAAAATGTGAAATTATTAATATGAATAAATATAATGAAAGTGCTGGAGTATTAATTTTAAGAAATTATATTACTAAAAAAAAACAATATAAAATTTTTAATGAAATGAATAATTTTCAATGGGATTCAAAATATTGGGATACGAGAAGAAAAAGAGTTTTAAATAAACATGCAAGATCTAATGTTGTTTTTGTTGATGGTATTACCCAAGAACCAGATTATAAAAATAAAAAAGGTACTATAATTAATACAAAAAATGTAAAACATTTATATTCATTTAAAAAAAATATTATTTCTAATTTAAAAAAAGCTCTTAAAAATACTACTACTAAATCAATACCATTAATTGTTGAAGGAAACAGATATTTTGATCTTAAAAAATGTGGTATAGGTTATCATGGTGATAGTGAAAGAACACGAGTGGTTTGCTTATCATTAGGTGCAGACGAATATCCTATGCAATGGCAATGGTTTAAAAATAGCAAACCAATTGGCACCCCCTATAAAATCAAAATTAACAGTGGAGATGTATATATTATGAGTGAAAAAGCAGTGGGACAAGAATGGAAAAAAAGAAGTATATATACACTAAGACATGCCGCAGGAGCAAAAAAATATATTAGTCTTGAAAGATATAATAAATGATAATTTTATATTGTAAAAATTTGAAATAAAAATATATAAACAATATATTATATTAATAATTATATTTATATTATCTATAAAATGAGTTCAAAAAAAAAATCAAAGAAGAAAAAAATAAATAAAAAAAATGATTCAGATAATTTAATTTCTGCCACTGAAAATGATGAAGAAAATAGTACTGAAATAGAAATTATTGATGATAGTCAAGATGAAAATAATAATTATGAAGAATTATTGGATGAAAGTATATCAGAAATGTCATCAGATGAAGAGAATGATGATAAAGAGTGTATATATTATGAAAAAGATAATTTTTTTGAAAATAAAAAAATATTAAATAAAGATAATATTTATGTAACTGATGATGATAGAATAACTAGACCCATTTTAACAAAATATGAATACGTTAGAATATTAACAGATAGAATAAAACAATTAACATTAGGTGCCAAACCACTATTAGGAAATATTAATAATTTAAGTGACAAAGAAATTGCAATTGAAGAAATTAAACATAAAGTATGTCCATTCAAAATAGAAAGGCCTTTACCAAATGGTCAAAAAGAAGTATTTAAATTATCAGAATTAATTATTAAAAATTCATATTAAATATTAAAATTAATTATATATATATATTTATAATAACATAATTCATTAATAATTTTAAGGATCACTAGTTAATTTTTCAATATTTTATATAAATATTATTTAATTTATTTTTTTAAATTTATTATTTAATTTATCAAATACTAATAAAAATATGTATCTATACTCATTTGTATATTTTTATATAAATGACTATTATTTTATATATTTAATAAAATTAATTTTTATATCTATAAATATATAGTTATATGTATAAACAACATAATTTTAATATTTTATATAAATATAAAATATTGAAACTAATTAATTTTTATGATTTCAAATATATTTCTCCATTATTTGAAAATGAATTAATTAAAAATAAAATAGATTATTCTTGGAAAAATTGTTCTAAAATAATTATTGGATATAAAATTAAAACAATTTCACATAATGTTATTTATCCATATTTAAGTCCTAATTTTATTAAAAAAAAAAGAATTCTAAATTATAATATAATAAAAAAATCATTAAAATTTAATATAAAAATAATAATATTAAGTTTTAAACATATACCCAAAGAACTTATAAATTTAATTAATTCTTATGTATTATAATATTTTGATAAAACATATAAAAATATATTTATACATATGTTTATAAGGGTCCTATAGCTCAGTTGGTTAGAGCGCACGACTGTTAATCGTGAGGTCGCTGGTTCGACCCCAGCTGGGACCGTTAGTATAAAGTAACTTTTTAAAGTTATGTTATATTTCATCTATTTTTTTAAAATTTACATCAGGATTACTCTCTGTAAGATATTTTTTCTTATCATTTTTAAAATTATAATTACAATTATGTTGTTCTGGAAGCCTATGTTTAGTACAATATGATTTTTTACACGAACAAAATATAGTTTTTTCAACTAAAGTTAATTTAATATTACAAATAGGACACCTATATTTTTTCTTCTTTTTCTTTTTTTTATCTTTTTTAATTATTAAATCTTGATTATTGCCTTTGTCCTTTTTTTTTAAAAATATTGGTTGATCATTTAAAATATTTTTTTTTTTATTTAAAATATTATTATCTTCACCATTTTTATCACAAATACTATCTTCCATACTTATATTATTATAATATTTTAATTTTAAATAACTCATTTTAAAAAATAAATTATTTTCAATTTTTATAAAATATTTATTAAATATATAATGAATAATATTGATGCAACTAGATTATGTAAAGTATCTAATATTTTATATAATAAAACTATATTAGAACTTTCTAAACAAATTAATGAATTAAAAAAAGAAAATAAGAAATTAAAAAAAGAAAATGAGAAATTAAAAAAAATAAATGATTATTATTTTGATGATATTTCTGGAAATTTAATTCCATATGGGAATGTTTCTTATCCAGATGATATTTCTGGAAATTTAATTCCATATGGGAATGTTTCTTATCCAGAATCAACACGTTCTTTTAGAAATAATAAAATATAAATATTTAAATATATTTTACAATATATTTATTAATGAATATTAATTTAAATAATCAATATAATTTAATTAATAATAATATTAATATTGATATTATTAATACATCTATTGGTAAAATAATAAAAATAGATAATTTTTTAAAAAATCCATATATATTTTATGATTTCTATTACAAAAATAATTTGATTAATATACCTCATAGTAAACATATTTATAATGCTTATCCTGGTAAACAATTTAATTTAAATAATACACTAAGTAATGAATTAAATAATTTTACTGATAAATATATTAAAAATTTACTAAAATTAGAGTATCTTAATAATATTCAAGATAGTAATTATTACTTTAGAGTTATTAATAAAAAAAACTCTCAATTACATTTTGAAAATATATTACCACATAATCATATCGCTCACAGTAATAAATATTACTTAAAGGGTATTAGTTCATGTATCTATTTATGTAATAAAAATAAAAAATCTAGTGGTACATCTTTTTATAAAGAAAATATTAAAGTTAGAGGTGAATTATTAAATAAAAGAATAAAATATAATAAAACTATACCTATACTTAATAATGATGCTTTTAATTATGATAAATATAAATTTGAAAGTGAATATTTAAAAAAACTTCTCCGAAATCCAAGGTATAATGCTGATATAGACAATATATTATATACAAAAATATATTCTGTTGAATCACAATTTAATAGATGTATTTTTTTCCAAAATGATATATTTCATAATTTTGATTTAAATCATAATTATTACAATAATATAAGCAATATGGATAATAAAAGGCTTACAATAGTTGGGGTAACATATTATGATAATATATTTAAAAATGATAATGATATAAATTATTTATATGATTATTAAATATACTACTTAAATATAATATAAGTATTATATTTAAGATGAATATAGATCTTCCAAAAAAATATAAATTAATTAATAATAATTTATCATTGACAATAAAAAATACCCAAATTGGTAATATAATAATAATTGATAATTTTTTAAAATATCCTAATATATATTATAATTTTTTTAAAAAAAATTATAAAAATTCATTTATTAATAATGATAAAAATTATCCTGGTTGTCGTTTTGATTTAAATCATGTATTAAAAAATGAATTTGATTCATTTATAAATGATTATATTAAAAATATTTATTTCACACAAAAAACATATATAATAAACTCTAAATATAATTTATCTATTACTAATAAAAAAAATGAAGAATTAAGATTTAGTAATTGTTTACCTCATCATCACTATTTTTATTTGAATAACTTATTTAAGGCGAACGGTATTTCTTTATGCTTATATCTTTTTGATGGCAATCATAAATCTTATGGTACATATTTTTATAAAGAAAAATTTAATTTATCTAAAATAATAAAAAAAAGAATTAATTATATTAATAATATACCAATTTTAAATGATGATTTATTTATTAAAAATAATATTTATAATATTAAAATTAATTATTTAAAAAATATATTATTAAATCCCAGATATAATTCTGATACAAAAGAATATTTTTATGAAAAGATATATTCCACCAAAGCTAAATTTAATAGGTGTATATTATTTTCACGTAATATGTATCATGATATAGGTGTAAATCATTATTATTATAACAATTATGAAGATATGTATAAAGATAGATTTACAATAACTGGTAACATTGCATACAATGTTTTAACACCAATAACAGAAAATGATCATTATTACATAAATAATTTTACTAAAAATAAATTTAAATTATGTTTTTAAGTTAATAATAATTAATTTAAAAAAATATATAAAGATCTTTTTAATATTTCATTATTAATGAATAAACAACAGAAAATTAAAATTAATTTAAATAATTTATATAAATTAATTAATAATAATTTAACAATAAATTTAGTAAAAACATCTGTCGGAGATATTATTTATATTGATAACTTCTTTAAAAAACCATATATATTCTATGAAGGATGTATTAATAATATACACTTATTTAAATCCCCCAAAGGGGGATATCCTGGTATTAGTTATAATATTCATGAAATTTTATCTAAAGAATTTGATAAATTTATTTTACATTTCATAAATCCTTTATTATATGGTAATAATAATAAAAATAATAAAATATTTAATTCCGTATATAATTATGCGATTGTTACACATTTAAATAAAGAATTAAATATTGGAAATATGATCCCACATACTGATTGTAGAAAATTTGATGAAAATTTTAAGTTCACTGGTATTGCAAATGTTATATATTTATTTAATAAAAATAATATGTATAATGGTACATGTTTTTATAAACCTTTAGAAAAAATTACAGGACATTTATTAAAAAAAGATGGGTTTAATAATTCTCCACATTTAATAAAAAAAGTAAATTACTTGAAAAAAATATTTAAAAATAAGTGCTATAACGCAGATGATGATAAAAGTGTACTTTATAATAAAGTATTTTCTATTGATGCTAAATATAATAGAGCTGTGTTTTATAAAACAAGTATTCATCATAATGCTGATATTAATAAAAATTATTTTTATGAAAAAATACTAATAAAAAAAAAAAATTTAAGATGCACTATTGCATCAAAATTATATTTTATTAATAAAGTAGAATTAGACTACTATGATATGGATAAAACTTTTGTAAAAAAATATGATAAAGATAGTCCATTATATATAAGTTATGAAAAAATAAATTTATTAAATAAATATTTAAAAAAATATAATAAAAATGTAATGATTAAAGTACCTGATGTGTATTTTTAACAAAATTATATTAAAATATATAAATTATAAATTATAATTTATAATTTATAATTTTTATTTAGTTTTAACGATTGTTTTCTTAGAAGTTGTTTTCTTAGAAGTTGTTTTCTTAGAAGTTGTTTTCTTAGCAGTTGTTTTCTTAGAAGTTGTTTTCTTAGAAGTTGTTTTCTTAGAAGTTGTTTTCTTAGCAGTTGTTTTCTTAGCAGTTGTTTTCTTAGCAGTTGTTTTCTTAGCAGTTGTTTTCTTAG
>MDTB01018268.1_pt1 | contig 37762 bp, 36 predicted proteins | sample 811161 | NCBI WGS metagenome assembly MDTB01 (sample SAMN05326650, study PRJNA326480) | marine metagenome | isolation source: seawater | place: Mediterranean Sea | collected 2009 | reverse complement strand
TAATTATTTTTAATAAAATTAAATTAGCACGAACCGATGAAACAATCGCACTAATTAATTATACAAAAGAATTGGCCCTGCTTTTAGCCTAGCTTTTTTTATTATGAAACGCTTTACCCTACTCTTTTTTTTCCTTTTTAATTTGTTTTGTTCCGCACAACAAACAATTGGTAAAATAGAAAAACTGGATGAAGAGATTGATCTGCTTATCGACGAAAATACCGTTATAGAGATCCTTGCAGATGGATTCAACTGGTCGGAGGCATCTCTCGATCGGGCGGGATTAGCAGACGGAATGAAAGTACATTCCAAAGGATATCTGTTTGCAACAGGGCCTGGAGGGGTATTAATTTTCTCTCCTGTAGGCAAACACTTAGGAAGTATTATAACTGAAAAACGCACAGCTAATTGTACTTTTAACAAAGATGAATCAGCACTATACATGACGTCTGATAGATACCTCACTCGAATTAAATTAAAACATTGATGAGGCTCTACGCCATTGAAACTGGAAATTTTAAATTAGACGGCGGTGCCATGTTTGGGGTCGTTCCAAAAGCCCTTTGGCAAAAAACCAATCCTGCCGATTCCCAGAATCGAATCGATATGGCTGCTCGCTCCCTTTTGATCGAAAATGAGGGACGTTTAATTTTAATCGATACTGGTTTGGGCAATAAACAAAGTGAAAAGTTTTTCAGTCGGTACGGTCTTTGGGGGCCCCACTGTTTAGAAACTTCGCTAGCAGCCTGTGGTTTTTCAAAAGACGAGATCACAGACGTGGTATTTACTCATTTGCACTTTGACCATTGTGGTGGGGCCATCAAGCGCCGCTCTGATGGCCAATTGATTCCGAATTTTCCCAATGCCCAGTTCTGGTGCCATGAAGATCATTGGGACTGGGCTTCCCACCCCAACCCGCGCGAAAAAGCCTCTTTTCTTCCTGAAAATATTCGCCCAATTCAAGACAGTGGACAGCTGTGTTTTTTAAAAGGAAATGCAGAAGAACTGATCAACACGCCCTTGGGAATTGATTTTCTTGTTGTCAATGGACATACAGAAAAACAACTTTTACCCAAGCTAAACTACCATGGAAAAACACTGCTATTTGCGGCTGACCTTGTTCCCACCGCAGGTCACGTCCCTTTAGCTTACGTTATGGGATACGATACTCGTCCGTTGCTTACAATAAAAGAAAAAGCTAAGGTTTTACAAAGGGCCAGTGACAATGATTGGTTCTTGTTTCTTCAGCACGACCCCTACAATGAAATCATTACTCTTCAAGAGACGGATAGAGGTATACGGCTTGCCAATTCTCTAAAATTTGATTCCTTATTCACATGAAACAGTTTTTTTTCTTGATTTTATGCCTCGGTTTTACACAATGCGCCAGCGTTCGTTTTGTCGGGGATCTTGTTGTGGTGAATCCTAATACTCCTGTTTCTATCCCCCTCACTTCAGACATGAAAAACGAATGGGCACGTTATGATTTGGTTGAAGACAGCGTTCCGGGAATGTCCGTAAATAAAGCTTTTTCTGACTTGATCAAGGATCAAAAAGGAGAAAAAGTAATTGTTGCTATCGTGGATACCGGTATGGATATTCAGCATCCTGCACTTGCCTCTAGGATTTGGATCAATGAAGATGAGATTCCTGGAAACGGCATCGATGACGATCAAAATGGTTACGTGGACGATATTCACGGCTGGAATTTTTTGGGTGAGTCTCAAAATGAAAACTTTGAATACGTTCGTCTTCAAAAACTAGAAGATCCAGATTCTGATGCCTTTGCCGTGTTTGAAGAAAAACGAAACAAAGAATTACAAAAATACCGTCGTGGTTTGGCCAACTTACTCTTTGTTAAAGAAGAGCTGCCCAAGGCAAGAGCTGCCCTTCAACAGGCATTGAATACAAAAGTAATCGACCTGGTTGCTGCCAGGGCATTAAGCCCAATGACCGTTGAACTCTCAGAAGCCATTCTTATTGAAGACTATGCCCAAAAAACAGGTCTAACAGAGGTAACTCTACAAAAAGCCATTGAACAATATCAAGACGCTTTACAATATCATCACAACCTTGACTTTGAAGGTCGTTCTGTGGTTGGCGACGATCCGGATAATTTTAATGACAGAGGTTATGGAGATTCCCTAGTTCAAGGGCCTGATGGGAGCAATAACGATCACGCAACCCATGTGGCTGGGCTTGTCGGTGGTCTTGATGTGGGCGTGGCTACCGCTGTCAAAATCATGCCAATAAGAGCGCTTCCAAATGGAGACGAGTATGACAAAGATGTGGCGCTTGCCATACGATATGCCGTTGACAATGGCGCTAAAATTATCAATGCGAGCTTTGGAAAATCATACTCCCCACACCAAGACTGGGTTCACGATGCTATTCGCTATGCCGCAGAAAGAGATGTGCTTATCGTTCATGCCGCAGGAAATGATGATGGAAATATAGATCCTGGTGGATCGCTCAACTTTCCCAATGACATGGTGGGTAATAAAGAGATTTCTGACAACCTAATTACTGTGGGGGCCAGCCATTGGGAATACAATGAGCAACAGATTGCACGATTTTCAAATTATGGCGCTGTCAATGTTGATGTGTTTGCCCCTGGTCATAAGATCTATTCGTCTGTCCCCAATCAACGGTATGAACAATTGGATGGTACTTCTATGGCCTCTCCTTTAGTAGCAGGTGTCGCTGCAGTGCTCTGGTCTCACTATCCAAAGTATTCTGCAAAAAAAATCAAACGCATAATTCTCAAATCTGGACTTCCAATGTTTTCATCGTTGTCCATGCCTTCAGAAACCGATCAGCAGAAACCTAATTATTATTCAAAAACAGGTAAATTAGTCAACCTATACAATGCACTGCTTTATGCCTCGAAAAGACTTTAAATATATCGCCCTGCTCACGCTTGTAGCCTTGACCCTGTTTACAAATATAGGCGCTCAAACCTATTGGCAGCAAGAAGTGGAATACACTATGGCAGTCAACATGGATATAGACGACTATACCTATGAAGGTGTTCAAAAGCTAGTCTATACCAATCATTCTCCAGATAGCTTGAAAAAGGTTTTTTATCACTTATATTTTAATGCTTTTCGGCCGGGAAGTGAAATGGCCATACGTCAAGATAATGCGGCCGATATCAATACTCGCTTCGATATAGACTTGGACAGTATTCCCGCTGAAAGTGAAGGGCGGCTTGAGGTGTTTAATTTGAAACAAGACGGGACGCCTGTTGACAGCGAGAGCTCGGAAACTATTTTGGAGGTAACACTGAACAAGCCTCTTCCGCCGGGGAGTAAGACTGTTTTCACTTTGGAATTTAAAGGAAAAGTTCCCCAATTGATTCGAAGAGCGGGTAAAAATTCTTCTGAGGGGGTAGCGCTTTCAATGGCGCAATGGTATCCTAAAATGGCAGAATACGATTATGACGGTTGGAATGCAGCGCCCTATTTGGGACGTGAATTTCATGGCGTTTGGGGTGATTTTGATGTTACAATAACTCTTGATGAGTCGTATATAGTTGCCGCTAGCGGCTATCTGCAGAACGCAGATGATATAGGGTATGGCTATTCTGATCGTAAGCGACCCAAGAGTAAAAAGGGGAATATTAGCTGGCATTTTGTGGCACCAAACGTTCACGATTTTACCTGGGCTGCCGACCCAAATTATATCCATGATATCCACCCGGGGCCCAACGGTGTAGATCTTCATTTTTTCTACAAAAACGATGAAGCAATTATTAATAATTGGAAAAAACTGCAGCCACATACCGCAGAATTGATGCGTTTTTATAACAAAAACATTGGCCCCTACCCTTACAAACAATACAGTGTGGTTCAAGGAGGGGACGGGGGCATGGAGTATGCCATGCTCACTTTAATCACAGGAGGGAGAGATTACCGTAGTCTCTTTGGTGTCACTGCGCATGAATTGGCACATTCCTGGTTTCAACATATTCTAGCGACCAATGAAATGAAGCATGAGTGGATGGACGAGGGCTTCACTTCTTACATTTGTACGCTCGCAGAAGATTTGATAATAGAAGAGAACAAACCCTTTCCCTTGGAAGATTCATATTCCGGGTATCTTTACCTAGCGACGAGTGGGATTGAAATGCCCCAATCAACAAATGCCAATAGATATAATCACAACATGGCTTATGAATCAACTGCTTATGATAAAGGAGCTGTTTTTTTAGCACAATTGGGTTATATAATTGGGCCCCGTGCTCTTGCGAATACACTTAAAGAATACTATCAAAAATTCAAATTTACCCACCCAACACCCAATGATTTTAGACGGGTTGCAGAGCACATGTCCAACATCCAACTGAAATGGTATCTAACCGATTGGACTCAAACGACCAATCGCATTGATTACAGTATTGATAGCATAGAAAAAAAAGGAGAAAAAACCCATGTCTTCTTGAAAAGAAAAGAGCTTATGCCCATGCCCCTCGATGTGCTTGTGAACTATAAAGACGGCACCCAAGAAGTCTTTTATATTCCGATCGCTTTGATGCGAGGAACCAAGGAAAACCCATATGCAGTCAAGTGGCGTATTTTGGAAGATTGGTCCTGGGCAAACCCGAATTATGATTTTTTTATCGATCGTCCATTGGATGGTATTGAATCCATAATCATTGACCCTACTTTCTTGATGGCTGACATAGACCGATCGGACAATTTCTATCCCAAACTTTTACAAAAATGAAAATTCAGCGGCTTAAGGGCCGAAATGCGATTGATCTTTTATTTAGAGAGGGGAATGTAATAAAACAACACGCGTTCTTGCTTCGTTACAAAGTCACTTCCATCGGGAGTGACATACACCTAGGCATTAGTGTGCCAAAAAGCAAATTTGACAAAGCGGTTGACCGCAATCGAATTAAACGTCAACTTCGCGCTTTGGTTCGCCAAGAGGGAGACATTCTTTTCCATGGATTGGAAGGACAAGGGCTCATAGGTATGTTGTTGTATCTAGACGAAAAAGAGCGCTCAAGCCCTCAAATAAAAAAATGTCTTATTGATCTTTTTGATTTACTCAGGCCCAATAATAATCCCTAAAGGCGGATCATTTCACAATGAGGGATTCCGTCCTCTAAGTATTCTTTTGCTGTTCCCCTAAAACCATGGGCTTCATAAAATCTCCGCAAGTGGGTTTGTGCAGATATTTTGACTGGTGGTGTGGTGTTGTTTTTCGATATTGATTTCAGGCAAAACCTCATTAATTGGTGGCCAACACCTTTTTTTCTATGGCCTGCATCAACTACAACTCGTCCTATGACTGCTTTTTTCTTCATCAACACACCTGGCAAGAAAATACGTGCATAGGCAACCAAGTTTTGCTGATCGTAAGCAAGTACATGGAAAGCAAGACTGTCTTGCCCGTCTACATCCTGATAAACACAGTTTTGTTCTACAACAAAAACTTTTGATCGGAGTCGATACACGTCGTGCAGCTCCTTTATGCTTAGCGCCTTAAAGGGGCGGGTTAGAAAGTTCAAAGATGAATTAGTTACAAGCAATTTTATCTACTCTATTTTTATGTCTTCCCGCTTCAAATTTTGTGGAGAGAAAAACATCTACCATTTGTAATGCTTGAGGCAATGAAAGATAACGCGCAGGAAGGCTCAATATATTAGCGTCGTTATGTTGGCGTGCTAGTTCAGCAATTTCTTTCGTCCAGCAAAGGGCGGCGCGCACTTTTTGATGTTTGTTTGCTGTCATAGCAGCACCATTGCCGCTTCCACAAATAATGATCCCGAAATCGACGTTACCCTCTTGCACTGATTTTGCAACAGGGTGAATAAAGTCAGGGTAATCAACACTTTCTAGCACATTCGTGCCATAATTGTTAAGAGTGTTTCCTTTATTTTCAAGATGCTTTATAATGGCTTGTTTATAGTCCACACCCGCGTGATCGTTTCCAATACTTATCTTCATAATACTAGGTTAATCGTTAATAGTATGCTTATTAAATGTGAATATCTATTATAAGTTTTTTTGGTCAACAGGATTCTTGTATGTGATGAAAATAAAAAATATAAACACCCAAAAATAACATCATCTTTTATATCAATCTTATTCAAAAAAAAATGTGGTTTCTCCACTATATTTTTAAGTTAACCTAAAAAAAATTACCACCAAACCTACTTATTAACCGTCTGTTTATATCTATACTAATCAATGAGTATCAGATCTTTATTAGATGATAATATTGGGATACTCGGTTTACATAAAATTAGTTTTTTTTTATCCAACAGCTTAGTAAAAAGTTATTGTATTAATTAACACTACATTATAATCACCATATTTTTTTAAGATTTTTAAAAAACAATATAGATATATTAATTATAGTTCATAAAGTCTAAAGAGAGCCGTATTGAAAAGCGTAACTTTGTATCTAATAGTCAACTCATCTTGAAAAAGAAAAAAAAGGTAGAAAAACTCAAACAAAAGATACAGCGACACCTTCGCGAAAATCCTAAGAAAAGCTTTAATCACAAGCAACTCTCTGCTCTTTATGGGTTTAACAGCACCCAAGATAGAAATGCTGTTATTAAATGTTTACAACAACTTAAAGGGCAAAAATTGATTTATGAAACAAAAAGGGGAATGTACCTTTGGGGAGGAAAAAAGGAAGAATATTTTGAAGGGAAGTTAGAAGTAATAGGAAGTGGGAACGGCTACGTTGTTCTGGAAGATAAGGACGATATCTTTGTAGCAAGAAAAAACCTAAAAGGGGCATTCCATGGTGATTGGGTTAAAGTATTTATATATCCGAAAAGGAATAGAGGTAGGAGTGAGGGAGAAATAGCAGAGATCGTTCAGCGAAAGAAAATAAATTTTGTTGGCACTCTACAACGACAAAAAGATTTTGGTTTTGTTCTTACTCAAGGGATACATATGTATACTGATTTTTTTATCCCAGGAGAGGAATTAAAAGGATTTGAAGATGGGGATAAAGTAGAAGTAGAATTAACGGGCTGGCACAAAAAAGCATCATCACCAAACGGAAAAATATTAAGAAGCCTTGGAAAACCAGGAGTTCTAAATACTGAAATGCATACGATACTTTTAGAATATGGCCTCCCTGCTGCATTTGAAAAAGAATTAGAAGAAGCGGCTAACCAAATCCCAACAGCTATAACACAAGAGGAAATAGACAAAAGGAAGGATTTTAGAGAAGTACTTACGTTTACAATAGACCCTATATCTGCAAAGGATTTTGACGATGCCATCTCCTTTCAAAAGTTAAAAAATGGACATTATGAAATTGGTGTTCATATTGCAGATGTGTCTCATTATGTAGATGAAGAATCTATTTTAGATGATGAAGCCTATCAAAGAGGAACATCCGTTTATTTAGTAGATCGAGTCGTTCCGATGCTGCCAGAAAATTTATCGAACGGTTTGTGTTCTCTTCGTCCAAATGAGGAAAAACTAACCTACGCTGCAGTATTTGAGGTGGACACAAAGGGCACACTCCACAAAGAGTGGTTTGGTAAAACTGTTATTTGTTCCAATCATCGTTTTGCTTATGAAGAAATTCAATATGTACTAGACACCAATGGGGCAACAGTAGCCGAAAGCCATTCTTTAACGGGTAAAGAATACACCATTCCTAAAACAACGATCTCTGCAATTAGTGAACTTAATCGATTGGCTCAATTGTATAGAAAGCAACGCATGTTGGCTGGTGCTATATCTTTTGATCGTAAAGAAATACAGTTTCGCTTAGACGAAAAAGACCATCCTGAGTACGTTTACTTCAAAGAGTCAAAAGCGGCACACCAGTTAATTGAAGAGTGGATGTTGATGGCAAATAGATCGGTAGCTACTTTTATAGGAAAGCAAAACCCTAAAAAACCTTTTGTTTATCGTGTTCATGATGAGCCCGATCAGGATAAACTTGACAACTTACAACAAGTGGTTAAAACGTTTGGGTATGCATTTAACTCAAATTCAAAACAATTAAATAAAGAAATCAATTCCTTACTGAAAACAACACATGGAAAGAAAGAGCAGCACATGATTGATACGCTTACTTTACGCTGTATGAGTAAAGCTGTTTATACGACAGACAATATTGGTCATTACGGTTTGGGTTTTGATTACTATAGCCATTTCACTTCGCCTATTCGCCGCTACCCTGATGTCTTGGTTCATCGTTTATTAGATTTTTATCTAAATGGAGGGAAAAACATAAATAAAGAACTTTTAGAAGAAGCATGCAATCATACATCACAACGAGAACAATTAGCTACAAAAGCGGAAAGAGAATCCATAAAGTTTATGCAGGTCAAGTTTATGGAAGACAAAGTGGGTCAAAAATTTGATGGAATTATCTCAGGAATAACGGAACGAGGTATTTATGTAGAAATAATAAGCAACAAATGTGAAGGGATGATTGCAGCACGAGATATGTCAGGAGATCACTTTTATTTCGACGAACAACAGCACGCAATGATTGGGCAAAAGACAAATCAAACATTTACACTTGGCGATCCAATATCAATTGTTGTAAAATCAGCGAACCTCTCAAAAAAACAATTGGATTTTGTTCTACCTTCAAATAATTAATACCTTTTATAACAATTAACCGTCATGTCTCGTTACTTATTGTTCTTTTTTTTATTCTCAACTCTTTCGTTTGCTCAACCCAATGCTTTAGAAAGCACAAATACACGCATAGTTGAATTATCGCCATACATTAATTTAAAAGTGTATTCAGGCATTTCCATCACGCTGCACACGTCCGATACGGATAGCTTAGTTATCCGATCAGAAACACCGGAAGAAGTTGTAGCCGTATTGAAGGGCAATACGCTCAAGTTGAGATTAGGATTAGAATATCTTCTTCAGAAATCAGAGACCAGTATAGAAGTGCACCATTCTCAACCTTTAGACTTAATTGACCTAAGTCAAGGTTCGCAATTAACCACAGAAGAACCTATTGAACAAACAAGCTTATCATTGGTCTTACAAGAAGGGTCAATGGCCGAAATTGAACTTTCTGTATCACGTTTGAATGCCAAGGTTCAATCTGGGGCGAAGCTTTTTCCTTTTGGTAATGCAAAAAATGTGGTTGTTAGTTGTACATCTGGCGGGGTTTGTGAGGCAGATCAGCTTAGTGCGGAACAAGTAGATGTAAAGGCCAGTTTCGGAAGTGTTGCCTATGTCAAAGCAACTGCTTTAGTGGATGCTAAGGCAAGCGTTAATTCTACAATTCGTGTACACGGAACGCCAACAAAGTTGATAAGTAAAGAATCGGTAGGCGGTAAAGTAATTGAAATGAAATAAAAAACCCAAGTTAATCAACTTGGGCTGGTAGAGGCACCGAGCGGATTCGAACCGCTGTACAAGCTTTTGCAGAGCTCTGCCTAGCCACTCGGCCACGGTGCCCGAATGCGGTAAAGTTACACATTTCCCTTGGGTACCCAATTTTTTCTCTTTTGCTTCAAACGCACACCCACTGAATAAACATTGGCATTTATCGGCGGATTTAGTTTATGTATATGAACATCTAAAGCACTAATTGTCGGATGAGAACGGAATAATTGATCGTGGATTTTATAAAGTACCGTCTCAATCAATTTGCAGGGCTTTTTCATTGTATTCAAAACAGCCGCCGTGATGCTAACATAATCAACGGTGTCTTCTAAAACATCTGTTTGGGCTGACGCCTCCAGGCATGTCGTCACAATCACATCAATTCGGTAGCAGGTGCCAATTTTGGTTTCCTCAACCAAACACCCATGAAAAGCATAACACCGTATGTCGTTAACATAAATTTTTCCCATAGCCGCAAAGATAATCCCTTCCGATAAGCTAGGGGAATAATCGTTTATAATATCTTTGTATGAAAATGGAAGACGATGTCAGATGCGACCAAAGGAATGAATTTTATAGAACAAATCATCGATGAAGACTTGGCGTCTAATTATAAACAAAACCAGTTGAGATTTCGCTTTCCACCTGAGCCTAACGGATACCTTCATATTGGCCATGTTAAGGCAATCTGTCTCAACTTTGGGTTAGGCGTAAAATACAAAGCACCGGTTAATCTTCGTTTTGATGACACCAATCCCGTTAAAGAAGAAACCGTATATGTAGAGGGCATCATGAATGACATTCAATGGTTGGGGTTCCAATGGGATAAAGTGGTCTATGCCTCTGATTATTTTGATCAACTATACCGTTGGGCGTTGTATTTGATAGAGAAGGGTGTAGCGTATGTCGATTCACAAGACTCTGCTAGTATAGCCGCTCAAAAGGGCACTCCCACCCAGCCCGGAACAGAAAGCCCATACAGAAACCGCAGCATAAAAGAAAATAGAACTCTTTTTGAAGCGATGAAAGCAGGTGAACACAAACAGGGATCGCACGTCCTTCGCGCCAAAATAGATATGAGTGCACCCAACATGTTGCTGCGGGACCCCATTATGTACCGGATTCTTTTTGAGGCTCATCATAGAACAGGAGACCGCTGGTGTATTTATCCAATGTACGACTGGACGCATGGGGAATCCGATTATATAGAAAAAATCTCGCATTCCTTGTGCACTTTGGAATTTAAGCCCCACAGAGAGCTTTATGATTGGTTTTTAAGCGCACTTTCTCCTTTGAAGGGCCTTCGCCCCAAACAACGAGAGTTCTCTCGGCTGAATCTTTCCTACACGGTTACCAGTAAGCGGAAGCTCGCACAGTTGATCGATAAAGGTCACGTCAGCGGATGGGATGATCCTAGAATGCCTACGATTGCTGGTCTTCGGCGAAGAGGATATACTCCCAAAGCATTGCAACAGTTTGTGACTACAGCGGGAATTTCAAAGCGTGAAAACATTATAGATGTTGGTCTATTGGAGTTCTGTGTTCGTGAAGACTTAAATAAATCTGCAGCGCGTGTGTTTTCTGTTTTAGATCCAATTAAACTCACGATAGAGAATTTTCCTGACAACCAAACAGAAACTCTTATTGGTCAATTGAATCCTGAAGACCCTGCTGCAGGGACACGTGAAATTCCTTTTTCTAAGCATCTGTATATTGAACAAGACGACTTTAAAGAGAATGCAAACCGTAAATTCTTCCGTCTTACTTTAGGTAAAGAAGTGCGATTAAAAAATGCCTATATCATAAAAGGAGAATCCGTTGTAAAAGACAATATGGGAGATATAGTAGAAATCATATGTAGTTATGATCCAGACAGCAAAAGCGGCTCAGGCAGTGAGGCCAGTCAAAGAAAGGTAAAAGGGACACTGCATTGGGTCTCCCAAAAAGAAGCAGTGCCTATCCTCGTTCGTAATTATGATCGCCTTTTTGTACACCCGAGTCCTGATAAAGGAGAAGAAGACTTTCTAAACCATCTCAATCCCGATTCATTCAGCGAAGCTAAAGCTTTTGCAGAGCCACACATACGGACCACCGTTGTAGGGGAACCTTGTCAATTTCAACGTAAAGGTTACTATGTCTTAGATCCCGATAGCGAAAAGTATGGTCAATTAATTTTCAATAAGACCGTAGGACTACGAGACAATTGGTCTAAACCTTAGGGTCCTCCCCTTCTTTTTTTCTCTGATTTTCTGCTTTCATTGCTTCTCCAATCTGATTGCTAGCAGAGAAAGACGCAACCATATTATTGAGCATATCACTCCCTGCTTGTGGAGAATTAGGGAGGAGTATCAGGTTGGAATTGGTTTCTTCCCCTATAGATTGGAGGGTATCATAGTGCTGGGTGACTACGATTAGTGCGGATGCCTCTTGTGAATTTATTCCCACATTGTTGAGCACATCCACAGACTCTTCTAGACCTCGTGCAATTTCTCTTCGTTGATCCGCAATACCTTGTCCCTGTAAACGCTTGCTTTCTGCTTCTGCTTTGGCCTTTTCAACGATCAATATTCGGGCGGCGTCCCCTTCGTATTGAGCAGCTACCTTTTGACGCTCAGCGGCATTGATCCGGTTCATGGCCGTTTTCACTTCTTTATCAGGATCGATGTCCGTGACCAAAGTTTTAATTATATCATACCCATAATTAATCATCGCATCATTGAGTTCACTCTTTACTGCAATTGCAATTTCATCTTTTTTCTCAAAGACATCATCTAATTTCATTTTAGGGACGACAGCCCGAACAACGTCAAAGACATAGGAAGTAATTTGGTCTTGTGGAAAATCTAACTTGTAAAACGCTTCATATACTTTAGCAGGAACGACTCGATATTGTACCGAGACCTTAAGTTTCACAAAGACATCATCTTTCGTTTTAGTTTCTACAATAACATCCAATTGTAAAATTCGAAGGCTAACCCGTCCTGAAATTTTATCAATAATTGGAATTTTAATGTGAAGCCCAGGTTTACGAATAGCAATAAACCTCCCAAATCGTTCAACCACAGCGGAAGTTTGTTGCTTCACAATAAATAAGCCCGAAAGAACGAGTAAGACAAGGAAAAGAAATAACAGAATGTATGCTAAGTTCATAATGATTGGTTTAGGTATTTGATAAAATTATCTAATCTTTCTAAAATAACACTTTTTGGTAGTAAATCCATAAATGCAAATAAATCAGGGCCCGCTAATTGACCAACAAGAGCGATGCGTAATGCTTGCATTCCCTGACCCGTTTTAATGGCAGCGTCCTTAATTTTCCCCATATATTCGGATTTACTTATTTGCTGTCCCGACTCGATATGTAAACGAAATTCAGTAAGTAAATTCTTACAAGATTTTGACTCTAGTTTCCTAACCGCTTTCTTGTCGTATTGTGTGGGGTTTTCTTCAAACAATCCTAAGAGCTCATTAAATCCCAATAGGGTTTCAACCCGATCTTTAATCAATTCTATTTTTTCTTCTACGGAATTGATTTCTTTCAAATGCGGAGGAAGCAATGGAATCAATTTTGAAGGGGAAGCGCCTTTGATATGCTGCGCATTGATCCACAACGCCTTTTTATAATCAAACCGAGCACCGCCTTTTTGAAGCCCTTCAATACTAAAAGCATCTACTAATTCTTTCAATGAAAACAACTCACGATCGGTTCCCGAATTCCAGCCCAGCAGGGCCAAGTAATTGACTAATCCCTCCTTAATAAACCCTCTTTCTCTAAATCCAACACTCCCCTCCCAATGGAACGGAAATACGGGAAACCCCCCTTTTGATCCATCTCTTTTGGAGAGCTTCCCTTTCCCCTCCGGTTTAAGGATTAGGGGCAGGTGTATAAATTTGGGCGCCTCCCACCCAAACCCCTCATAAATGAGCTGATGAATTGGCAAAGAAGGCAACCACTCCTCACCGCGAATTACGCATGTAATCTCCATTAAGTGATCATCGACCACGTTAGCAAAATGATATGTGGGCATACCATCTGCCTTCATAAGTATTTTATCATCAATTTCTATTGCTTCAACGTGCACGTTGCCTCTAAGTTCATCCTGTACCTTAATAGTTCCTAAGGCATCATTTTTTAGGCGTATGACATAGTCTTCATTCTTTAACAACGGAGTCACTTCCGATGTGCTTAAGCTTAAGCTATTTTTCATCCTGTGTCGGTTGTGTTGGCCATATTTAAATGCTTCTTTTTTAGCTTCTGCTTTACCTCTTTCTAGTTCTAAAGCTTCTTTTGAATCAAAAGCATAGTAGGCCTTCCCTTTTTCAATTAACTTTTGAATGTAATTATGGTATATGTCTTTTCTTTCACTTTGTCTATAGGGCCCCCATGGACTTTCGGTTCCTGGCCCTTCGTCAACCTCTAGCCCCAACCAATCCATTGTCTTCAAAATATATTCTTCGGCGCCAGGGACATATCTGTTTTGGTCTGTATCTTCAACACGTACAACAAAGACCCCTTTTCTGCTTTTTGTGTAGAGGTAATTAAACAAAGCGGTTCTTACACCTCCGATATGGAGAGGTCCCGTTGGGCTTGGGGCAAAACGTACACGTTCCATTTTTTATTTTCAAAGATAGCGACTTCTTACTACAGCACGGATGTGTATCTTTGTCCTGTGGAAATAAATTTTAACAACGCACCCGATTATGTCAACCCTACTGTGGTGTGTCAATTATTGAAGAAGATCAGTGAAGACTTCAACAAAGAGGTAACCTGTTTTACCTTCCACTTCGTTGGTTCCACAAAGATGTTGGAATTAAACAAATCCTTTCTGAACCATGATACGCACACAGACGTGATAACTTTTGATTACAGTACGGACAGCACCGTCTCTGGGGAGGCATTCCTTTCTTTAGAAATGATAGAAGAAAACGCAAAAAAATTTAGCCAATCGCCTGAAAAAGAGTCACATAGGCTTTGTGTGCATAGCCTTTTACACTGTTACGGGGTAACAGACAAGACAACAGGAGAGAAAAAACAATTCAGACTGATAGAGAATAAGTACTTAAACATGTTTCACGTGGAACCTCAATAAGATGTTTGCAAAAGAATATGATGTTATTGTTGTTGGAGGAGGTCATGCTGGTGCGGAAGCCGCCGCCGCTTCTGCGAACCTTGGTTCTCATACCCTACTTATCACCATGAATCTTCAAACCCTTGGACAAATGAGTTGTAATCCTGCCATGGGAGGGATTGCGAAAGGACAAATTGTTCGTGAAATTGATGCCATGGGTGGCTACAGCGGAATCGTATCTGATACTTCTGCAATCCAGTTTAAAATGTTGAATCGATCCAAAGGCCCTGCCATGTGGTCTCCACGGGTACAGTCAGACCGCATGCTGTTTGCGCAACATTGGAGAAATCAATTGGAACAAACTCAACATCTTGATTTTTATCAAGAAATGGTCAAAGGACTTGTTATTGAAAAAAACAAAGTTGTCGGAGTCGAAACCAATCTCGGGCTCCAAGTGAGAGCTAAATCAGTTATACTCACTAACGGCACTTTTTTAAATGGTTTGATTCATATTGGTGAAAAAAACTTCGGTGGCGGACGCGCTGGAGAATCTGCATCCTATGGACTGACAGAAACATTACAGTCCTTGGGTTTCCAAAGCGGTCGTATGAAAACAGGGACCCCTCCCCGTGTGGACGCAAGGTCTCTCGATTTTTCACAAATGGAAGAGCAACCTGGGGATATAGATCCTCAAAAATTTTCCTTTTCCACTCTCACGAGCCCATTGAAAAAGCAAAAGAGTTGTTATATTACCCATACCGATGAAACAGTGCATAATACCCTTCGCTCTGGATTTGATCGTTCTCCTATGTTTAACGGAAGCATTCAAAGCATCGGCCCAAGGTATTGCCCCTCCATCGAAGATAAAATAAATCGTTTTGCAGATAAAAACAGACATCAAATATTCGTTGAGCCAGAAGGATGGGATACCGTAGAAGTTTATGTAAACGGGTTCTCAACTTCTTTACCAGAAGATATCCAATACGAAGCGCTTCGCAGAGTAAAAGGCTTTGAAAAAGTAAAGTTTTTTCGCCCTGGTTATGCCATTGAGTATGACTATTTCCCTCCTACACAATTGATGCATAGTTTAGAAACTAAGTTAATTGAAAACTTGTTTTTTGCTGGACAGATCAACGGCACAACCGGCTACGAAGAAGCTGCGGCACAAGGATTAATAGCAGGAATCAATGCTCACCAAAAAATCAATAATAAAGAAACCATTATCTTAGGAAGAGAGCAAGCGTATATTGGTGTACTAATTGATGATTTGATTACCAAAGGCACTGAGGAACCCTATCGAATGTTTACCTCAAGAGCTGAATACCGTACCCTATTACGACAAGACAATGCGGATCAACGGCTAACCCCTTTGGCCGCCGAATTGGGCTTGGCACCGAAACATCGGCTGCAACAACTCGAAAATAAACTCAAGCAAGTGGATGAAATGCATCGATTTCTTTTAAACACAAGCTATCAGGCAATTGAAATAAATCACCTTCTCAAGAAAAAAAACTCGGCAGCAGTAACGCAGTCGGATAAGCTCCACAAGGTATTAGCGCGTCCCAACATTACCCGTGAGGATTTGATTCAGCTCAATACAGTGGCAAGCTTTATCGAATCCAATAAAATCAGTGATTTGGCTTTTGAACAAGCCGAAATACAAACAAAATACCAAGGCTATATTGATAAAGAAATAGCACTGGCCGACAAGATGAAACGCCTGGACACCGTTAAAATTCCAAAGGCATATGACTATTCATGCTTGGCCTCTTTATCTCATGAAGCAAAAGAAAAACTGACGGCAATCCAACCAACCAACTTGGCTCAAGCCTCTCGAATTAGCGGGATCAACCCCAGTGATATTGCAGTTCTTTTAGTTCAATTAAGCCGATAGGTTTCACGTGGAACAATTAAAAAAAAACACAACCGACCAAGGGATGCCGACCCACAAAAGCACAAGATCATTTTTTAAGTAATCAAATTTTTTCGATTCATTGGAATCAAAGTAAAACCGTTGGGAAGACTATTTTGCCCAAATCTATTATTCTTGAGGACTATTATAAAAGCGAGGCCTATTGCTCTCATCAAGGAGTAAAAAAAGGCCTGTTTGGCAAAGCGTACCGAATGGTACAACGGCTAATGTTCACTAGAAAAAAGCAACTCCTTTCTCAGTGGATTCCTAGAAAAGCACGCTTGTTAGACTACGGCTGTGGAGTGGGAGATTTTCTTTTAAGCCTAAAAGGGCGCTCATACAGCTGCATTGGAATAGAACCTCATTCCCAAGCACGACAAGAGGCCCTCAGCAAGGGACTTGATGTTTATTCCGCCTTGGAAGAGGTGCCAGCAAGTGATTTAGATGTCATTACCCTATGGCACGCGCTTGAACACCTCCCTGATCCCTTAGGAGCAATGAAATCTTTTTACAGCCGCCTTGCGCCAGACGGTATTTTACTTATCGCTCTACCAAACCCAGATTCATGGGATGCGAATCATTACAAACAGTATTGGGCGGCTTGGGACGTGCCTCGTCATTTATGGCATTTTAACGAAATGGGAATTATAGAGATGGCAAAGCAAGCCCGTTTTATCCACCAGGCAACCCACGCGCTTCCTTTGGATGCTTTTTATGTGAATCTACTTAGCGAAAAATATATGCGGCGACGATTTGGGTCGATTCGTGCTATTTTTAACGGACTTCGCTCTATTGGACACGGTCTAAGAAGTCAAGAATTTTCCTCTCAAATCTACTTATTCCAAAAGAGCTGACTCCTTGCGATTGAGATGGCGAGAAAGTTCAAGTGCAAACTGTACAAAAACAATTCGAGCATTTGCATTTCGCCCCAAGTGATAGTGGCTTTCTTCTAATAGATGCTGTAGCTCTTCAATATTGTGGCTATGAACATAAGGAGCAAACTTCTGCAGATCAAAGCCAGTTAAAGAATGAAATCGATGCAAAGAAGCAGCTTCGTAGTTTACCATAAGCGCATCACGAATTAAATCCAGACCGAATAGAAAGAATTGCTTTTGAGCTTCCCGATTCATACTTGCCAATTCTTGTGCCCATTCGAATAAGGGCAATATAATTTTCCGATTGGCTCGGGCTTTAAATGCCAGACGCAATCCTGCTACCCAAAGGACTTCTAACTCCTGATGAGTCTCTTTTCGAATTTGGAGCTCAACTAACCTTCTCCAACTTCCTTGGGCCATTTTTAGCAATCCATCAGAAGCCTTTTCTCCAAAAGACTGTTCGTACAAGTTAAGAAGCATTTTATCTGGTAAAGGATCTAATACGGTCTGTTGGCATCGAGATAATAAAGTGGGTAAAAGAGTTTCTGTTTGTTCTGATACCAAAAGAAAATAGGTGTGGGGTGGAGGCTCCTCAAGGAGCTTCAACAACTTATTGGCTGCAGGAACTAATAACAGATCAACACCCCAAAGAACGAATATTTTAAGATTTCCAGCATAGGGTTTTAAGGAGGCTTGCTTTTGTAATTCCCTAATATGCTCTACACGAATGGAACCCTGTTTGTTACCACTATCGATATTTCGAAGCCAATCATAAACAGAACCAAAGGGATTGTCAGAACAAAATGACCTCCAGAGGGAAGGCAAGTCTATCTTTTGAGATTTAGTATTACTAGGTGTGGGATAATAAAAATGAACATCAGGGTGTTCAAGAACAGCAGTAGCGATTGCTTCATTTCCATGGGCAATCAATGACTGACATAGGCTAAGAACCAAAGGGAGTGCCCCGTAGCCAGAAGAATCTACAAATAATTGAGAATGAGGAAGATAGCCTTTTATAAATTCATTTTTAAGGCGATCAATTAGCAATTCTTGTCCCGTTAGCTTTAGAAAATCCACAACGCTAAAGATAGTACAATTCAATCATTCATTTGATTGAAGCAAGCCAGGAGGAAAGATTTTGAATTTATTTTCAATTGAGTCCCTCAGGATCGCATTATGCCCTATTTTAGCGAAAAGATATTGAGGGATGAACACAATAGAAAACGAAGATTTTAACCAAAAAACAGTCCTTGTCCGAGTGGATTTTAATGTTCCTTTGAATGATCAATTCGAAGTCACAGACAGCACGCGAATCCATGCAGCGAAACCCACCATAGAGACCCTTGTCAAATCAGGAGCAAAATGTGTGTTACTGACGCACTTAGGGCGTCCAAAAGGTCCTGATCCAGACCTTTCCCTTAAGCACATTGTGCCAGAAGTGAGCAAAATACTGGGTCAGCGCGTTCATTTCTCTGAACAAACTATTGGAAAGCAAGCCGTTGAAATGATTACAAATCAAGCTTTCGGAGAGGTGATTCTAATGGAGAATCTTCGTTTTTTTAGTGAAGAAACACAGGGAGAAAAAAACTTTGCAAGAGCACTAGCCGACTTGGGGGATGCCTATGTAAACGATGCTTTTGGGACGGCACACAGAGCCCATGCTTCTACGGCAATCATTGCTGATTTTTTCCCTAAGGATAAGTATTTCGGTATGCTACTGAAGGGGGAAGTAGAAGCCATCCAACAGGTCATGGAAACAGGGAAAAAACCCGTTTTAGCCATAATTGGAGGGGCAAAAGTATCGTCTAAACTGACTATTTTAGAAAGCTTATTAGATAATATTGATGATTTGATAATTGGAGGGGGTATGGTATACACTTTCATACAGGCGCAAGGGGGAAGCGTAGGCGATTCTATTTGTGAACCGGACCTAAAAGAAACAGCATTAAGCCTACTGGAAAAGGCAACAAAGAAAAATGTCCGTGTTCACTTGCCGATCGATGTAAAAATAGCAGATGCTTTTGACAATGAAGCCCAAATAAAAACGGCTCCTGTAAGTGAAATCCCAGACAACTGGATGGCGCTTGATTGTGGGCCAAAAAGCTTAGATTCTTTTGGAGATGTGGTTCGTCAGGCCAAAACAATTCTATGGAACGGACCGCTTGGCGTCTTCGAAATGGAACGTTTTGCAGAGGGAACCATAGGTCTAGGAAAGCAGATTGCTTCAAGCACAGCCCAAGGGGCTTATTCTTTGGTTGGTGGAGGGGATTCGGTAGCAGCAGTTAAACGGTTCGGGCTAGAAAATCAAATGAGTTATGTCTCAACCGGTGGTGGCGCGATGTTAGAAAGCTTAGAAGGCAAGCAACTACCAGGAATCGCCGCATTACTTAGCTAACCTATAAAACAAAATCAAATGAAACGGGTAGTTTTCCTTCTTTTAATACTTCTTTTTTCGTGTGGCCAACCTCAAAAAGGACCAAGGCTATTAGCAGACTCCAGTGGCCGCATTAACGCAGTGACGATAATTATGCCTGAAAATGACTGGAAGGGGCAACTGGGGCAGATTGTCCGAAAAGAATTGGAAAAAGAATATGAGGGCCTCCCCCTGATGGAACCCCAATTCACGCTGAGTTATATGTCTCCTAAGTTGTTTAATGGATTCGCAAAACATAGCCGAAACATCCTGCACTTTTCAAAAGACTCAACCGCTAAAATGAACCTTTATCAAAACCAATTTGCCAAACCGCAAGTGGTATCTCAAATACAAGGCGAAGATTCAGAAGTACAAGCGTTTATGTTTGAAGAGAATGCCAGTCTTATTAGGAGAACTTTTGTAGAAAATGAGCGTAAAGAAAAACGTCGTAGAATGATGAAATCCCCAGCCAAAGCAACGGTTTTCATGAAAACATTTGGAATTAAATTAACCTATCCCACGGCTTATAAAACTTTTAAAACAGACACCAATTTTGTTTGGATTCAAAAAGCGATTCCAAAAGGACACCTCAATTTGATTGCATACCGGGTTGAAGCTCCGGACCGCAATTCTAAAGGAGCGCTAATGACCATTGCCATTAGAGACTCTGTTGGCAAAAAACAAATTCCGGGAAGACTTCCCAATTCCTACATGGCCACGGAAGCAGCCTATCGCCCCTACCGGTATAAAACAAACTTCAATCAACGGGAAACCTATGTGACCAAAGGGGTGTGGAGTGCTGCCAATGATTATATGGCGGGCCCTTTTGTTCATTACATAATTCGTGAAGGAGAAAATGACGAATGGCTGGCCTTGGAAGGCTTTACATTTGCGCCTTCAGTCAATAAACGGGAATATATGTTTGAATTGGAAACGATTATTCGTTCCCTAGAGAGGAAATAAGAATTAGGACTTTTTATCCTCTTTCGACGATTCTTCCTCCTCTTTGGTTGCTTGTTTGAATTCCTTTATGCCGCTTCCCAATCCTCGCATGAGTTCAGGAATTTTTCTTCCACCAAAAAGCAACAGAACCACCACAACAATAAGAATTACCTGGGGAGCTCCAATCATACCCAAAAATAGTTGCAACGTCATCATAGATATTATTTGAGAGATAAAGGTAACTAAATTTCGCTAACCCAATGCCCGAGCAAAGAGGTCACTTCCGCCTATTGTGTATATTTGTTTTAAGAAATGATAGAAAAACCCCCACTCAAAGAAAGAATACTTAAAAAGCTCCTAAGTCGTTACCGTCTGGTCATTATAAACGAAACTACTTTTGAGGAACAGGTATATTTTAGGATGTCGCGTCTTAACGTTATTATCCTATCATCGATTTTTTTTGGAATTGTATTGGGATTAACTTTTCTACTTTTTTCATTGACCCCACTCAAGGAATTTATACCCGGCAAGGCCTCTTCCCAACTTAATAAGATTGCGCTCAATAACAGGGATGAATTAGATTCTATCACGCTTCGCTATCAGCAGCAAAGCGTCTACCTGAACCGAATACAAAAAGTTTTAATTGGCGACCTTGATTTCGACGACCTTGACTACATCACGTTAGAAGACGAAAGGAATTTCGAAGAAAAGGAAAGCATCGCACCCAATGCGGCTGACTCTTTACTTCGTGAAATGGTAGCACAGGAAGACAAATACAACCTGATCGAACAGCAGGACCAAGAGATGAGCGTTTTACTATTTCCACCGGCCCAAGGCCCTATTTCTCAGAAATTCGATGCCCAAAACAAGCATTATGCCGTGGATATTGTTCTTCCCCCCAACACGCCCATCAAATCCATTGCTGATGGAACCGTAATTTTTTCGGAATGGACAGTAGAAACGGGGTATGTAATCATGGTAGAACATCCCTATGGTCTTCTCTCTATTTACAAACACAACGCATCTTTAACAAGAGAACAAGGGGACACTGTGCGGTCTGGAGAAATTATTGCGACGGCAGGAAATACAGGGGAGTACTCTACGGGCTTCCATCTTCATTTCGAATTGTGGACGGACGGCTATCCCATGGATCCAGAACAATTTATTGATTTTGGAAATGAAGCGTTAACCAACCAAAGCACTTTAAAGCAATGAAAAAAATTGCAGCGAAGCTTTTTGCATACTGGGTAGATCGAAAAAATCAAAAATGGATAAATAACCCGCTAGAAGCGCAACAAAAAACACTTAAGTTTCTGGTGTCTAGCGCTCAAAACACCACCTTTGGTAAGGATCACAATTTCTCTACGATTACCGATTATAAAAGCTTTAAAAAGCAGGTTCCGGTTCGAAACTACGAAGAGATTCGTGCTTATGTGGATCGTATTGTAGCAGGACAAAAAAATGTTCTTTGGCCAGGAAAACCGTTGTATTTGGCCAAAACGAGCGGAACAACCTCAGGAGCAAAATTCATTCCGATAACGAAAGACTCAATGCCCACGCATATTACTGCGGCACGAGATGCTCTTTTAAATTATATCCACAAAACGGGAAACACCAATTTTGTATCAGGCAAGCAAATTTTTTTACAAGGGAGCCCAATCTTAAAAAGAAAAAATGGGATGGCGCTGGGCCGTTTATCTGGAATTGTTGCGCATTATGTTCCTTCCTATCTCCAAGCAAACCGAATGCCCAGTTGGGAAACCAATTGTGTTGAAGACTGGGAGACCAAAGTGGGATTGATTGTTGGAGAAACGCTTAGGGAAAAAATGACGCTTATTGCTGGAATTCCATCTTGGGTTCAAATGTATTTTGAACGACTCATCAAAAAAGAAGGCAAACCGATTGGAGAAATTTTTCCAGAGCTTTCTCTTTTTGTTTATGGTGGGGTTAATTACGGCCCTTACCGGCCTCTTTTCAAAGAATTAATAGGGCGTCCGGTAGATTCTGTGGAACTATTTCCTGCCTCAGAAGGGTTTTTTGCTTATCAAGACCGACTAAAAGAAGAAGGACTTCTGCTGCTATTGAATAATGGAATCTTTTATGAATTCATACAGGCAGACACGTTCTACAGCGAAGATCCCAAACGGATCTCACTGGATCAGGTTGAGGTAGGGGTCAACTATGTATTGATCTTGAATACTTCTGCAGGGTTGTGGGGGTACAATATTGGAGATACGGTTCAATTTGTTAGTACGGCACCTTTTCGTTTAGTGGTCAGTGGCCGACTCAAACATTTTATCTCTGCTTTTGGGGAACACGTTATTGGCAAAGAAGTGGAATCGGCTTTGCAGCAGGCCCTAGTTGGAACCAATGCGAAGGTACGAGAGTTTACAGTAGCACCTCAGATTGCTCCCACTAAAGGGCTACCCTACCACGAATGGTTCATTGATTTTAGTGAAAGGCCTAAAAACATGTCCGCTTTTTCATTGAGTTTGGATGACGCCATGCGTAAACAAAATATTTATTATGACGATTTGATTCGAGGTAAAGTACTTCGTCCTGTTGTCGTTACTACTGTTAAAGAAGGTTCTTTCGAAGCCTACATGAAGTCGATTGGAAAATTAGGAGGACAGAATAAGATTCCTAAATTGACAAACGATAGGAGCATTGCGGATAAACTAATTCAAGCCTGATGGCTACAGGTCTTGTGCGTTGCTTTTATGTCTACCCCCTTTTGAACACTTTCGTCCAACGGGATCGTGAGGTATTGGAATCACTTGGGGTTGAAGTGAAGGCGACACCAGTCACGCCTACCCATAATCCCATTCTTTATTTAACAAGATTATTTTTCCTGTTTTTCCAATCTATTTGGAGCGTCTCTAGAAGCCACCGAGTGATTTGTTGGTTTTCGGATTATCACGCTTTTTTACCATTACTTGTCGCTAAATTTTTCACCAGAAGAAGCTTGTTGATCGTTGGGGGCTTTGATGCGGTTTCTGATCCTGTAAATGCCTATGGCATTTTTTATAAAAAGGGGATCAGACAATACTTAGCTCGATGGAATTATCGGTTGGCCGATTGCATCTGGGTGGTGGATGAAAGCCTACAAAAAGGCTGTCCTCATTCATACAAGAGAAGCAGAATCAGTTCTGGCATCGAAAATTGGGTGCCCGAGGTGAAACCAAAAATTGAAGTTGTTCCAACGGGGTATGATCCAGAATATTGGAAGAGAACCAGGAATAAAACGCCCAAAACAGTCCTGACTGTAGCGAACCTAACAAGTGAGCAGGTGATCCACCGAAAAGGCATCCCAATGTTTATAGAAATGGCAAGGGAATGTCCAGAATGGGTATTTACAATTGTAGGAGACTTGGATAATCGAATAGCCAACGCATTTACTATCCCGTCGAATCTTCAGGTTTATGGGAAGAAGAACCCAGAAGAACTGGTTGCTATATACAGTAGACACAGTTATTATTTTCAAGGATCGCGCGTAGAAGGATTACCGAATGTTTTATGTGAAGCCATGCTTTGCGAATGCATCCCTATCGGTCAGCGAGCTTTTGGTATTGAGAGAGCAATTGGACAGACAGGTGTTGTTTTTGACGAAAAGCCAGCCCCCAAAGCCTACAAAAAAATGTTGGAGGAAGCGGCAACGAAACAGGGCAGTGCCTGCCGAGAACAGATCATAAAAGCCTTTCATCAAAGTCATCGCATTGAAAAACTAAAACAGTACCTCTTCGATTAGGGGATAAACAAAGAAGATCTATAGTATGAAAAAAGGGATCATATCCTACACGCATTCCAATAACTTGGGCGACTACATACAAGCACTCGCCGCAGAAGAATATCTTGGGGGCGAGTTGACGCACTTTGATCGTGATTCACTTGATCAGGATCCTGGGGAGCCCTATCAATTGTTAGTCAACGGGTGGTTTATGGAACAGCCAACCCATTGGCCGCCTCACCCTCATTTTATACCTTTATTTATTTCATTTCATTTAAACCCCACAGCGGAAAAAGAAATGCTAACCCCTGCAGGAGTGGAGTACCTTCGCCGTCATCAGCCCATAGGTTGTCGCGATTATTATACCCAAAATACACTCTCCCAAAAAGGAATTGAAACCTATTTTTCTGCTTGTATTACTCTTGGCTTATCCAAAAAGAAAAACAAAGAGAAGCAGGCGGAATCGAAAGCTCCCATTTTAGTAGTAAGCGCTTTCGAGCGGTTACAAACTATGGGCAAGCCTTTGAATTCGAAAACCTCAGGAATTGGACATTTTATTAAGGCTCGATACAATTCCTATCGTTATCAAAAAGCAAAAACTCGTTTGGATCAGTTTTTACAGCAAACTCAGCTCCCTGTCTGCTATGCATCACAGATAATTGACGACAAAAAACTGAATGTAGAACAACGATTCCAAAAAGCTCAAGAGCAACTGAAAGCCATAGCCGGAGCACAATTAATAATTACATCTAGAATTCACACTGCATTACCAGCAGTAGCTTTAGAAACGCCCGTTTTGTTCTTAACTGATGGTTTGGAACACCACAACCAAAGCAGTCGATTAGATGGGTTGAGTCAGTTTTTCTCTTGCACCGACAGCAAAGGTTTAGCTAAGATAAAATGGGACACACTGGCGAATCCAACGACGCATTCACCCTATGTAGAAAAAATGAAACAAAAAATTGAAGCCTTCTTTGCACAAACAAAAAAGGAATCGAATTAAAGCAATGCCTCGCACAACTTGTATCTTTGCTAAAAACCTTTTATGAACGTTCTCATTTTAGGCGGCGGTGGCCGCGAACATACCTTTTGCTGGAAACTTGCACAAAGCCCATTGTGTAAAAAGATATATACGGCTCCTGGAAATGCAGGAACGGAGCAGCTTTCTATGAATCTTCCCCTCGACCCAATGGACTTCAAAGCAGTTAAGCAAGCCGTATTGGAATATCAGATCCAGATGGTTGTTGTTGGTCCTGAGGCACCATTGGTTGCGGGAATCCATGATTATTTTAAACAGGATGAAGCGCTTCACGAGGTATTCATTATTGGGCCACAAAAAGAAGCAGCGACTTTAGAAGGGAGTAAAGAGTTTGCAAAAAAATTCATGCAACGGCACAATATTCCTACAGCTCAATACGCCAGTTTTACAGCCGAGACCGTAGAAGAAGGGAAAGCATTTTTAGAAAAAATGAACTCTCCTTATGTCCTAAAAGCAGATGGCCTTGCAGCGGGGAAAGGAGTACTTATCATTGAGAGTCTCTCGCAGGCACAGTCCGAATTAGAGAGCATGTTAGTCAATCAAAAGTTTGGAACGGCTTCACAAACAGTGGTTATTGAAGAATTTTTGAGTGGGATTGAATTGTCTGCATTTATTCTTACCGATGGTAATACGGGGATTGACTTTCCCATGGCAAAGGATTACAAAAGAATAGGTGAAGGAGATACAGGGCTAAATACGGGGGGTATGGGAGCTATATCTCCAGTTCCTTTTGTGACGCCAGATTTTGAAAATAAAATAAAAGATCGGATTATCACTCCTACATTGGAAGGCTTAAAAAAAGACAATATTCCTTTTCAAGGATTCATTTTTATTGGCCTGATCAAAGTAGGAGAAGACCCATACGTGATTGAGTATAACGTTCGAATGGGAGACCCAGAAACAGAAGTTGTTCTTCCAAGAATAGCTTCGGACTTGATGGAGTTACTGGTGGCGACAGCAGAACAGCGATTGACCGAATATAATATATCAGTAGATTCTGAAGTAGCAGCTACTGTTATGGCTGTAGCCGGTGGGTATCCCGAGGCTTATGAAAAAGGGAATCCAATTACGGGTTTGGAGCCCACAGAAGGGACATTGCTTTTCCATGCGGGGACCCAAAAAAAAGGGTCCGAAACTGTGACCAATGGGGGTCGAGTGCTAAGTATTACAGGGAAAGGAGCCACGATGAAAGAGGCCTTACAAAAGGCGTATAACAGGCTCAAAAGCACTCATTTCAAAAACATAAATTACCGAAAAGACATTGGGTTTGATCTATAGAAAAGAGTGCGCGCTAGGATCTTTATTTTCTTCCCCACGCTGATTAAAAAGTTGCAATTGCCGAACCCAGTAAAGCAATGCCACAAAACCGACCAATAAAAACATCCAATTAAATGCATTGGCCAACCACCAGTTATCCATTTGTAATTCACGTAGAAAATTGAACGGAACAAAAAGAATCTCTTCAAACAAATAAGCGATTCCCTGAAAAAAGTTTTTCATCATTTGGTTTGTATATATTGCAAAAGTAAGAATTCGATAAAATGTTGACAACGCTTTTCGAAAAAACCTCATTCTCAAGCTATCTCTATTCGGGGGCAATTCTTTTGCTGATTGCAGCCCACCGCTATTTCAACACCTTTGGTCCAGAAATTGACAGTTACGGCATAGGGTCTCAATTGGCCGAATTCACTCTAGTCTACATCGCACTGTTACTAAGTGGAATCTACTTTCGAGAGAGAGGTTTTCTGAAAGGGAATAACACCTATGCGTTATTTTTTGCCCTAATTTATGGCTATGTGCCTATAGAATACAACGCCATCTCTGTATGGATTCAATTGAATTTAGTGCTTTGGGCAGCAATTCTCTTTTTACGAGTTTCATGGAAAAAAGCGCCCCACAAATTGCTTTTGGATACGTCACTATTCCTTGGATTGTCGCTAGTATTATCATGGAGTAATATTGGTTTTATTGCCGTGCTCTATATAGGGCTCTTTTTTGCGGAAATTAGAGAAAGACAGCTTTTTTTCATCCCTTTGGTTGTTGTGGCGGGTTATTTTTTTATTCTACTTTCTGCGAATCAAATGGTGTCATTTTCAATTCTTCCTTTTCCTAAAACCTCTTTAATAGAGCCTGGATCTCTTTTGCTTCACCCGTCCAAAGAGGAGGTTCTTTGGCTGACCCTTGGAGGGCTAGGGGGAGGGGTATTATTATGGGAGCTCATTTTTAGAATACGATTTAACAAGCTTCAAAACAACAACAACCTGTTGTTGTTGGGCATATTAGTACTCACCACTGTTCAAGGCTTTTGGCTGGATTCAGAGGCAGACAAAATGCTTTTTTTATTGCCAATAATAGCTTTTGCTTTCAAAAGGATAAACGGTCAGTCTGCTTCCTCCAAACGGGGAAATTACCTGGCATTTCTTTTGATAGGAGGCTTGTTATCGCACTATGTTATTGTAAGTTGAACTAGGAAGATCTATGGAATGAATAATATATGAAAACAAAAAAAAGAGGACTTCTAGTATTCCAGTTTTCTACTTTGGCAAACAGTGCCATGTCAGTTCCAATTCTTCGTGCGTTATTCGATGCACAACCCGACCTTGAGATTACTTGGGTGACCCAGTCTGATGCCGTTCCTCTTTTCAACGAATTTGATAAGATAAAGTTGATAGAAGTAGATTTGAATGGAACTCATCAGGGATGGAAAGGAATGTATCGACTTTTTCAAGAACTGAGACAAGCCAGTCGCTATCGAGCAATTGTTGATTTACAAGGGAGCCAAACCACCATTTTTTTAGGCGTTTTATTCCAAGCTATTGGGTATCGATTGGTACGGGTCAACTGGGGCTATCGAGAAAAAGCGCGTCTTATCCGCAGCAAGAATAAAATTCTCAAACCGTTAACCCATACAGTTTTTCGCTTTGCGGCTGTTTTTCAGAAGTTGGGTTTTACGGTTCCTTTAGAGGGACTGGAAATACCGCCCAAACCCATTTATAATCAGGCAAATATACCAAATGAAGATCCGCCAAAGAAGTGGATCGGAGCGGCTCCATTTGCGACTAATAAAACCAATACCTATCCGCTAAACCAAATGCAACAGGTAATTGCTTTTCTTCAGCAAAGCCATAAGGTCTATTTATTTGGAATCACCCCAGAAGAAATTGAACAGTTTAGGGTATGGGAGAAGGCATATCCCAACGTGGTGAATGTATCTGAAAAAATGAGTTTTGAAGAGCAACTTAACCTCATCCCTCATCTAGATTTGATGCTGTCTATGGATAGTCAGTTTGCTCACTTCGCAGCCAACTGGAAAGTTCCTGTGCTTACCATATGGGGACAAACCCACCCTTATGCAGGTTTTGCTCCTTTTGGTCAATCCATAGCCAATGCGATTTTGCCCGACCTGAAACAGTTTCCATCATTACCACGATCTGTCGATGGCAATAAAAAAGGAGTACAAATGGGGGCTATTTTTAAAAGCATAACCCCAAAATTAATTCTTGAAAAAGCATTGAAATTGATGGGCTAGACGTCATCATAATCTACAGCAATCTCAGGACTGGTAGGGTGAGCTTGACAGCTAAGTATCAACCCTTCTTCAATTTCTTCATCGGTAAGTATTTGATTGGAAGTCATTGTAGCCGTCCCTTTAGTAATTCGGGCAATACAACTGCTACACACGCCTCCCTGACAAGAATAGGGGGCGTCGAGTTTGTTTTGCAAAGCAACGTCCAAAATGGATTTTCCACTAGTACCCTCTAAAGGAGTTGTCACTGAATCACAAGTTACCTGAAGCCGATAGTTCCCAGTAAAAAGAGCAGGCCCAGCGTTTTTCGAAGGGCTGCTTGTGAAGAGTTCAAAATACAAAGCAGAACCAGGGACTCCTTTCTCTTTTAAATAGTCTGATGCCATGTGGATCATTCCTTCAGGGCCACAAAGAAAAAAACGTTCCGAAGAAAACCCAATTTCTTCAAAATAACGATCCAAAAGAGCCGATCCTATTCGACCATAAGCGTGCCCTTTCACCTCTTTTTGACTGTAGGTTCTGAAAACGAAAAAACGTTTTGGATGCAACAAAATTAAATCATTAATTTCATTTGTAAACATTTCTTCTTCAGTACTTTTATTACTATAGATTAAATAAAAAGAAGAAGTTTCGGTAGCATTAAGAATTTCTTTAATAATAGCCCATATTGGGGTAATTCCGCTTCCGGCTGCGATGCCGGTGTATTGCACTCCTTCTTTAGGGGTGCCGAGAACAAAACGTCCCTCTGGAGGCCCCACTGAAAGGACACTCCCCTGGAGAACCTGTTGATTTACATAACTGGAAAAGCGCCCGTTTGGGATTTGCTTGATCCCCACCTGTAGCTTCGTTTCGGAAGGAGCCGAACAGATAGAATACGAACGGCGCACAGTTTCCCCTTCAAGAGTTTCCTCAAGGCTGAGGTATTGTCCCGCTTCATATTGGAATACGCTTGTCAAAGTCTCTGGGACCTCAAAAGTCAAAACAACGGATTTTGTAGTCAAGCGGTGAATTTCACTCACTCTTAGCGGGTGATGCATAGCCATTTTTTTTGTAAAAATACACAATAATTCTTCTGTAAAGAATGAGAACTTGGTTGAAATAAATGTGGGATTATTTCATAGGATAACATACTAAAATTCTGTTTTATCAGTTTTAATTAATACCAAAGCCACACACCTTGAAACTTGCAAATTACGGAATGGTTATCGGCCTGTTTTTTTTGATGTTGAATTGTTCCACTCAAAAAGATCAATTTGTCAATCGGCAATACCACCGACTGACGACTACATTCAATGTGCTATTCAATGGCGAAGAAGCTTTTGCGATTGGCAAGTCTATCCTTGATGCAAGCGTTGAGGATAATTTTTTTGAATTATTGGATGTAGAGCCGATCACTTTGTCGGGAGAAAGCCTAGACAACACCACCTTGGTTCCAGGGTTTGATCGCGCCGAAGAAAAAGCAGTGAAAGCGATCCAAAAACACTCCATGCGCTTTGAAGGAGAACAACGCAATAACCAAATTGACAAAGCCTATCTACTCCTTGGCAAAGCTCGGTATTTCGACCGCCGTTTTTTTCCTGCATTAGAAGCGTTCAATTTTTTGATGGAGAGTTATCGTTCCGAAGCATCCTATTTGGAAGGGATCATTTGGAGAGAAAAAACAAACATTCGATTGCTTAATAATGAAATAGCTATAGGCAACCTTCGTCCGTTGGCGCGTCAACTACTACCTAGCAATAGATTCTATGGCGCAGTTAATGCTACTGTAGCTCAAGCATTTATCAATTTAAAAGTGTTGGATTCTGCACAATATTATATTGCAGAAGCAGCTCAATTTGAAAACGACAAGCACTTGAAGGGGCGCTATTTTTTTATCAATGGGCAATTATTGGAACAGCTTGGAAAGAAAGAGGAAGCTTTTGTCTCCTATGAATCCATATTAGCGTTGCGAAAAAAAACAGCGCGTAAATATTGGATTCATGCCAAAATAAAACAACAAATTATTCAGGCTCAATTTGAAAACACCAACCCTGAAGAAACTCTTTTAGGCTTGCTCAACAAATATGATAATCAGCCCTATGAACACGTGATATATCGCGCGCTGGGTGCCTTTTACTTGGAAAAAAATCAAGACAGCTTAGCACAAGCCTACTTGATGGCCTCTCAAAAAGCCCCCACCCTTGATGAACCTACTGAAAAAGCTAACCTTAGGGATTTAGCTGATTATTATTTCATCAAAGGGAATTACAAAAAAACAGGAGCCTATCTGGACAGTCTCGTTCGACTATTGCCTGAAAAAACATTGGCAAACAAACGCACGCGTAGAGAGCGCGACAATCTGGAGGGGATTTTGGAGTATGAGAAAACCATTCAAAACACCGACAGCCTTCTGCATCTAATGAGTTTAAGTAAAGAGCAGCGAAAAGAATATTTTAAGGGGTATTTGGAACAAAAAAGAACAGAGACCGAAGCAGCTGTTGCTAAGAATGTAGGTGAGGGCAAAAAGAACCGTTTATTTGGACCTGGGAAAGAAAGTGAATTTTATTTTTATCGCCCCAATTTAGTAGCACAAGGCAAACAAAGTTTTTTGGCAAGCTGGGGCACACGCCCCAATCGAGACAATTGGCGTTTGGCTCAGCGCATGGAAACACCAATGGCGAGGACTGAAACCCAAAAAGAGCAAGAGCCAATCCGCATTCAATTAGAAGACATAAGCAGCTTGATGGCGCAAATTCCACCCGCATCTCACACAGATAGTTTACAGCAACTAAACCACCAAAGCTATCTGCAAGCTGGACTCTTGTACAAAGAACAATTCAAGAATAAGAATTTGGCACGCCAAAGATTGGACACCCTTCTGAGGAAACGTCCGCAGGCAAACGTTGCGGCACCAGCACTTTATCACCTGTATCGGATGGAAGAAGAAGACCAACGAACAATAGAAGCCGAGGATTATAGGAGACAATTACTTGCGGACTATACGGAAAGTGCTTTTGCGCAACTCCTCAGCAATACTGAAATAGAATGGGACCCTTCAGAAGATCAGCCAAAACGACAATATGAAAGACTTCTTGAGTTATATCAGCGTGGAAAGTATTTCGCTGCGCTCGATAGAGCAAAAACGCTTTCCGTTGTATTGAGTGCCACCGAATGGGCGCCAAAAATCGCACTGATTCAGGCCAATATCAAAGGAAAACTTGAAGGGCAAAAAGCATGGGTTATGGCATTAGAAGAAATTCAAGAGAACTTTCCACAAAGTTTTGCTGCTAAGCATTCCAAGCAAATCACCCTCCAATTGAAAAGCAAAGGCAATAAAAGCAAAGAAGTCTTTGCCCTATACAAATGGGTATTCCCACATCATCGGGAGGAATCACTTGGGCTAGAGAAGGACATAAAAATTCTAAACGAGGCCATAGAAAATCTAAAATCACTTAAACTAAGTGTTGACTCCTATTCTCAAAATTATGCCTTTGTAGTAGTGCACGGATTTCGATCTCCAAAAGAGCTGACTCGCTTTCAAGAGCAGCTTCAGACGAACAAGCCCGACTTCAATTCAAATAATTTTGTAGTTTTGAGCCATGAGTATCAGGAGATACAGCTCAATAAAAGTTGGAAACCTACTCAAAAATAGATAAAATGAAAAACGGAGAGGCCAATGGCCAATACAGTAAAATTGAGGTAACTAGTAAAATCAAAGGAGACATTGTCTCTGAAGCGGATTTTAGAATTGATGGTTCCCTCGAAGGATCTCTAAAAACGACAGGAAAACTTATTGTTGGAAAAGAGGGGAAAATTATTGGAGAAGTACAATGCTCTAATGCAGATGTAGAAGGCAAGTTTTCGGGCCAACTCCATGTTGCAGACAGCCTCACCCTCAAAGCAACCTCCAATGTGGTGGGTGAAGTGAGCACCAATAAGCTGATTGTCGAAACGGGCGCTTTGTTTAATGCAACTTGCAGCATGGGGAAGGAAGTGAAATCACTCAACAAAAGTGAAGCGGCACATGAGAAGACAGCCTAATCGCTGGCTGATTTTTTCATCCCTAGCCATACAAATGGGGGTCCTGTTCTACGGGGCTGTTCAATTGGGAGTTTATTTAGACACTAGGTTTCAATCTCAAAACTATGCCACGCTAGCTTGCTGTATCCTAGCATTGGTCATTAGTCTGTACTTCATTCACAAGAAAAGCCAAAAGTTTTAAGCGATGTTGAGAAGCATGGTATTGTTTCTCCTTTTTTTTTCAGGGGTGGGTCTCATTCACGTTCTAGCCTACTATTTGGCAAATGACTCCTTAGCCGAGTCGCAGATACTAGCTTCCTATACGTTCCAAGGATTCACGGGGGTCTGTGCCCTTGGATTGCTTCTTTTAAGTGCTCATAAGATTAAAGATCAGATCGGCTTTGTATTTATGGGCTTGAGTTTTTTAAAATTTGTGTTATACTTTGTTCTTTTTCACCCAAGGCTGATGGCAGACGGAATACTGTCTTTAAGCGAGAAAATTGAGGTATTAATTCCCTATCTGACAGCACTTATTCTTGAGACCGTTTTGGGCTTTCAAAATATCAGGAAAATATAGAATAAACTGTTTTGGGAATTGCTGTAAAGCCACTACATTTGCTTCGCATTTTACACAAAATGAAAAACACCCAACTAGGACTTTTTTCCAGAGCTATTTTAGTCGCTCTGGTTCTTTTTTTTACTAGCCATAGTCTCCTTGCCAAAGAGCCGAATAATGGAGCTAATAAGGAAGAGCACAGAACCACTACCAAAGAGGAAATCAAAGCCTACATCATGCACCACTTGGAAGATTCCTATGATTTTTCCTTATTATCCTACACGACCGAGGACGGAGCACACCACTATATTGGGCTACCATTACCTATAATTCTTTGGGATAATGGCCTCAACGTTTTTTCTTCTTCTAAATTCCATCATGGAGAAACTGTAGCTGAGGCAGGAGGGGAGTATTATGCGCTCCATCATAATAAAATATATAAAACAGATGCCCAAGGAACCATCAATTACGACGCAGAGCAACATGCTACAAATGTAAAACCGCTTGATTTGTCGATTACCAAAAATGTGATCTCTATATTGTTCACAGCATTAATTATGTTTCTTTTATTCAAAAGTTTGGCGGACTCCTACAAAAAGAATGGTATGGTAGCAAAAGGGATAGGCCGTTTCTTTGAGCCAATAGTTCTGTACGTGAGAGACGAAATTGCAATTCCCAATATTGGTGAAAAACACCACAGACGTTTCATGGGCTACCTCCTGACATTATTTTTCTTTATTTGGTTTTTAAATATTTTAGGACTTACCCCTCTCGGTATTAATGTAACGGGAAACATTGCGGTGACTTTCTGCTTAGCACTAATCACTTTTGTGATTACGAATGCCGTAGGCAAAAAATATTACTGGAAACACATCTTTTGGATGCCAGGAGTGCCATGGCCGATGAAAATAATTTTGGCACCCATCGAATTATTAGGGATGCTTATCAAACCATTCTCATTAATGATCCGTCTTTATGCAAATATTTCTGCAGGACACATCGTATTAATGAGTTTGATAGCTCTTATTTTTATTTTTAGAAATTGGATAGGTTCGAGCCTTTCCTTCGTTTTGGCGTTTGCCATTTCGATTATAGAAATTTTAGTTGCCTTGTTACAGGCCTATATTTTCACAGTCTTGTCTGCTTTGTATTTTGGCTTTGCTGTGGAAGAACACGACGATCATTGAGTAGTAAAAAATGTATAATTTAAATAAATAGTTAATTATGGAAATTCCAGCAATTGTAGGAGCAGGTTTAGTAGTAATCGGAGTAGGAATCGGAATCGGTTCTATCGGTCGAGGAGCCATGGAGGCGATCGGACGTCAACCCGAAGCTACCGGTAAAATTCAGACAGTGATGCTTATTGCAGCAGCACTTGTAGAAGGAATTGGTTTCGCTGCATTATTTGCCGTTTAATCAGTAGTGACCTCCGAGAAACTCGGAGCTAAAACAACTTAGGATGGAAAAATTAATCAGTGAATTTTCATTTGGACTGTTCTTTTGGCAACTGTTCATCTTTATTGGCCTAATCTTCTTACTAAAGAAGTTTGCATGGAAGCCCATTCTGGATGCGGTCAATGAACGCGAATCTTCGATTAAAGAGGCGCTGTCCTCTGCCGAAAAAGCGAAAGATGAAATGGAAGCCGTACAGGCGGACAATAAAAGAATTCTTCAAGAAGCACGCGTCGAAAAAGAAGCGATGCTTGCGGCGGCTAAAAAAACAGCCTCTGAGATGGTGAATCAAGCCAAAGAAAGTGCACAGGGCGAAGCCGACAAAATCATGAAGCAAGCTCAAGAATCCATCCAAGCGGAGAAAGAATTGGCCATTAAAGAAATAAAAACACAGGTTGCAAGTTTGTCCTTAGACATTGCTCAAAAAGTGTTGGAAGCGGAACTGTCCGATGAGAAGAAACAAAGCGCCTTGGTCAACAAACTACTAAAAGAATCGAATCTGTAACCTATGATTCAAAATCGTGCTGCTATTCGTTATGCCAAAGCCATCTTGGAATTTGCCCTAGAGCAGAAAGCTGAGGAGGCTGTTCAAAGAGACTTTGAGCAAGTGACGGCTACTTTAGAGCAATCAAAAGACCTTGCCAAACTATTGGAAAGCCCCGTGATGGAAGCCAGTGAAAAGAAAGAAGTACTCGGGAAAATTTTTTCCAATCAAGCCCCTGCAACCCAAAAAGCGATGGCATTATTAGCGAAAAACCAACGAATAAATTTGTTGGGGCAGGTTGCTCAGGAGTATCAAAAACGAATTGACGCACACCAAGGGGTTCAAAAAGCACAAGTGACTACAGCAGCTCCATTGGAAAAAGCTCTGGAAAAAGAAGTGCTTGGGATGGCCCAAAAATTGACCCCCCAAAAAGTAATCTTGGAAAACAAAATCGACCCGACGCTTTTAGGAGGCTTTGTTTTACAGATAGGAGATTTACAATACAACGCAAGTGTTGCACAACAATTGCGAACACTGAAACAAGAATTGACAGAAAAATAAGCACATAGAACGCTAAAAAAATAACAACAATATGGCAGCAATAAAACCCGCTGAAGTATCAGCCATCCTCAAAAAACAGCTCGCAGGGACAAGTACCGCAGCTTCTTTGAGTGAAGTAGGAACCGTCTTGGAAGTTGGTGATGGGATTGCACGGGTGTATGGATTGACCAACGCTCAATATGGTGAATTGGTTATTTTCGAGTCGGGCCTTGAAGCCATGGTACTCAATCTCGAAGAAGACAATGTCGGAATTGTTTTGTTGGGTCCTTCTAAGGAAATTAAAGAAGGAGACACGGTCAAACGAACCAATCGAATTGCCTCCATCAATGTAGGAGAAGGTATTGTGGGTCGCGTTGTCGACACTCTTGGGAATCCCATCGACGGCAAAGGCGCCATCAAGGGGGAATTATACCAAATGCCTTTGGAACGTAAAGCTCCAGGAGTGATATACCGTCAGCCAGTTAACGAGCCCTTACAAACAGGAATCAAATCCATAGACGCCATGATTCCTGTAGGGAGAGGCCAGCGAGAATTGGTGATTGGAGATCGACAAACGGGAAAAACAACCGTTTGTATTGATACTATCCTCAATCAAAAAGAATTTTTTGATGCCGGTGAGCCCGTCTATTGTATCTATGTTGCTATCGGACAAAAAGCATCTACTGTTGCAGCCATTGCTAAAACACTTGAGGATAAAGGGGCTTTAGCCTATACAACGATCGTTGCCGCGAATGCTTCCGATCCCGCTCCTATGCAGGTATATGCCCCTATGGCCGGAGCGGCTATTGGAGAGTATTTCCGAGACACGGGGCGTCCAGCATTGATTATTTATGACGATCTGTCCAAGCAGGCGGTTGCATACAGAGAGGTTTCCTTGCTATTGCGTCGTCCTCCGGGTCGTGAAGCCTACCCAGGTGATGTTTTCTATTTGCACTCTCGTTTGTTGGAGCGCGCGGCGAAGGTTATCGGCGATGATAAGATCGCCAAGGGAATGAATGATTTGCCTATTTCCTTGAAAGAAAAAGTAAAAGGGGGTGGCTCATTAACGGCCCTTCCTATTATCGAAACACAGGCAGGAGATGTATCTGCTTATATCCCTACCAATGTAATTTCAATTACAGATGGACAGATATTTTTAGAATCGGATTTGTTTAATTCAGGAGTTCGCCCTGCAATTAATGTAGGAATCTCCGTTTCTCGTGTAGGAGGATCAGCTCAGATCAAATCCATGAAAAAAGTATCGGGGACTTTGAAACTAGACCAAGCCCAATTTCGTGAATTGGAAGCCTTCGCCAAGTTTGGCTCTGACTTGGATGCAGCAACATTGAATGTGATTGAAAAAGGAAGACGCAATGTTGAAATACTAAAGCAAGCTCAAAATGATCCCTTCACAGTAGAAGACCAAACGGCCATCATCTACGCAGGGTCTAAAAATCTGTTGCGGAAGGTGCCAGTGGATCAAGTTAAAGCTTTCGAAAAAACCTATATCGAAGAGTTGAATAAATCCCACAGAAAAGTTCTTGACACTATTAAATCAGGGAAACTGACCGATGAAGTGCTCGACACACTCAATGCAGTTGCCGCTAAAATAGCTGCCCAGTTTGAATAACCAATTATGGCGAATCTAAAAGAAATACGCAGCCGAATAGCCTCGGTATCTTCCACCATGCAGATCACTTCTGCCATGAAGATGGTATCTGCGGCAAAGCTAAAAAAAGCGCAAGACGCTATTACAGCCATGCGCCCGTATTCGGATAAGCTAACGGAATTGATTCAAAATCTAAGCGGTTCTCTAGATGGCGACACGCCCAATCCCTTCACCCAGGTCCGTCCTGTCAAGAAAACCTTACTGGTCGT
>MDTB01098114.1_pt1 | contig 37776 bp, 34 predicted proteins | sample 811161 | NCBI WGS metagenome assembly MDTB01 (sample SAMN05326650, study PRJNA326480) | marine metagenome | isolation source: seawater | place: Mediterranean Sea | collected 2009 | reverse complement strand
GTTCGAGATAGTTCCGACGTAACGGGCTAATTATAAATGCAAATAATAAATTTGCACTTGCTGCTTAATTAACTTGTTAATTAGGTGACGGGGTTTGGGGCACCTGGCAACAGAACGCCCCTTAATCATTGACATAAATATGAACTTTCACTTAGTAATTTAAACTCACCATTTTCATATTTATATTTAATTATTGATGCTGATTTTGGTTTTGAAAACTCCAAATTTATTTTCCAACTCTCGTCTAATAACTTCCTGAATCCTAAAAACGAAGTTTTCCATTTAGAATATTCTGCTGAAACACCATTTCCGAAAATTAAGACGTTTGTGAAAGTTTTTCCTAATGTCTCTATTCTGTCTTGATTATAAAATATTTTTATAACATGACTATTTTTATCATCGCTACAAGTCAAATCATTTGCTAAAACTGAATTGTAACCGCCAAAAATTGAGAGACTAAGAATTATGATCGCTAAAAGTTTTTTCATTTTTTTAGATTTTGAAAAATTAATCCGTAAATTAAAATATTAATAACTATCAGCGATACTCCAAGATAAATTTGAATTTCAGCAGTCAAGCCCGCAGGATAAATTATTGGAAAAAGATAGTTGTTGATAAAATCATTAGAATAAGTTGATATTTCACCTTTATATAAAAACCAATTTTCTAGATAAGTTAATGGACAAACAGAGTTAGTGAATTCTATATAAATTCCCCATAATAATGATGGGATATGAATATAGATAATTTTTGAAAAAATATAAAAGAGCATTCCGCCAAAAATAACAAATAAGATAAAAATTAAATGTGTAACTAAAGTCAGATTTGCTAACAATTCGTACATTATTCAGTTTTGAATTCTAATTTCACTAGACTCATCTTATCTGGACTCACTAGAGGACTCAATACGGATTCACCCAGCAAAGAAATCAGGGCTTTTGGTTGTATCAGAATTGTTATGTAACAACAAATAACGTTAAAAGGTTAAGGGCACCTAGCAACAGAACGCCCCTTTAAATCTCTTAATATTATCTAACAAAAACATAATTAAAAACTTTGCTTAATTTATCTTCAGAAAACATTTTTTCATTTCTTTTTTTGTGAAAAAATTTGAACTCATTTTCTCTCATTATTTTCAAAATCGCATTAAATTGTTCTTCAAATTTTTCGTTTATTTCAACTAAAATACTTTTGATTTTTTTGTTTTTTAAATGATTATCAGCACCTTTTAAAATTAAATGCTCAATTCCATCAACATCAATTTTTATATAATCAGGTAATTCTAAAATTTTATTTTCTATTAAATAGTTAATAGATGTACCAAATACATTATATTTTGTCTCAGGCTTGAACTCTTCTCCTTCAAAATTATATTTTTCCCCAAAAGAATTTAAAGCCCCTCCCTCTAAGAAGTTTGCCTCATTCATTATTTGAAAAGAATTTGGTTTATCTGTTAAAGGGATTGGAAATAATTTAATCCGATTTTCTAAATTATTGATTGAAATATTTCTTGTTAAAACTCTCAAATTTGAGCTTGAGGGCTCAAATGAAACAGCGTTAGCATATTTATATTTTAAAGAACAATAAATTGAATATAATCCAATATTAGCACCAATATCCCAAAAATTTAAATTCTCTTTTTTTTCAAAACTATCAATCCATTCAAGCGTCTCTGGTTCTTTTGTAAAAAAAGTTTCTATTCTCCAGCTAGTAATATGATTAGGGGTAAAAAATGTTACCTTATTATTCAAAATTTCAATAGACCGATAAGAGTCTTTTTGGATGAATTCATTAAACCAAACTAATAATTTTTTTTTGTAATAGAATAGAAAAATTTATCTAAATAAAATAGGCATTTATAAAAAAAATAGGATATTTTTTTTATCATAACCTCTTATGACATTTATCAAACGTATTTTCTATTAAAATTTAGCTTAATCAATTGATTATATAAAAGTTGCTGATTTGTCTCAAAAAATCCATCTTTAAAACTCTTAAATTTAGTAATATTATTATCAATATGTTTGAATATAAAGTTATAGATAATTTTTTAGATGAAAAGGATTTTAATTATTTAAATAAATTAAAATTAGAACAGATAAGTAAAAATCAAATTAAAGTTTACCAAAATAAAATATATAACAATGGTAAAATAATATCTGATTGTTTTTCTAATGACTTTACAAAATTACTTGCAGATAAGTATAATAGGAAAGCGCTAGAAATTTTAAAAGAATTATCGCCAAAAAAAATTTCTTTGTGGGAATACACTGACTTTAATATTATCTTAACAGGCTCCGAATGTAGCTTCCCAATTCACAGAGATACTCCTAACAAACTTTTAAGCGGAGTAATTTACTTATATCCTAAAAATAATACAGGCACTATTCTTTATAGTAACGGAAAGGGCGATGATCCAACAACTATTGAATGGAAACAAAATAGAGCATTATTTTTTTCTAGAAATGAAAAGAATTCTTTTCATAGTTATAAAGGTGATGGGATTTCAAATAGATTAGCTTTAGTTTACAATTTATGCACTACTGATATAAAAAAAGTTTGTGAAGTAGACGATGTAAGTTTTTTAAAAGTAAAATTAAGAGAAAAATTTAATCCTTATTTTTACAGATTGTTTAATAGGTTTCTATAAAAAGAAATTAAATGAACATTGCTTATAATCTTAAAAATCCTAAAAAAGCATTTAAAAAAATTTTATTGCTATTTGAAAATTTTTTTTTAAAAAAAAAATACGACATCGCTTTATTCGAACAAAAACAAAATCAAATTTTCAACAAATTAAATTTTGATAGAAAGTCTGGTTTGAGAAATATTATAGAGATAAAAAAAAAAATTAATTTTCCGGACAGAGAAATGTCATCCGAACATGAAATAATTTTTTCCGCAATTTCCTCAAAAAAAAAAATTAATAGAATATTAGAAATTGGGACGTTTGATGGTTGGAACTCTTATCTACTATCTAATTTATTTCCAAGTTCTGAAATTACTACAGTTGATTTAGATGAGAAAGATAAAAATTTTTCCTTATTTTATAATAGAGAAGATAAACTTGATTTATTTTTGAAAGATAGGGATCATGTTTTAGAAAAATGTAAAAATGTAATTTTTAAAAAAATTAATTCTATAAATCTCATTAACTCTAAAGAGAAATATGATTTAATTTGGATAGACGGAGCTCACGGTTATCCAATTGTTACCATTGATATTGTTAATGCTTTAAATTTAGTTGAACGAGATGGAATAATACTTTGTGATGACGTATTTATTGAAAGACAAATTAATGAAGATGATATGTATAGCTCAGTTGCTACTTTTGAAACCTTAAAGATTTTTGAAAAACAAAAAATTATTAAATCGTTTTTATTTTATAAACGGTTATCCAAAGAATTTAATTGTAATCCTAAAACAAGACAACATATAGCATTGGTCAAAATTAATGATTAGAAACACCTAGAGTATTGATTAGGTAAATTAAATTTTATTTTTCTTTTCTTCATTTCTTTAATTAACCATGTAGGGTCATTTACAAATTTTCTACCAATATTTATTATATCAGCCGAATTAGAATTAATTATTTTATTGGCCTGTCTAAAACTATTGATCATTCCAGTTGTTCTTGTAGTAATTCCTGTCATTTTCTTTATTCCTCTGGCTAAATGGACTTGATAACCAGGTTTAAATTTTATTTTTGTTTTAGGTAAAATTCCGCCGCTGCTTACACAAACATAATCTAAACCACATTTTTTAAGATTTTTTACTAAGTAAATACAATCCTTTAATTTAATTCCGTTGCTCAACCAATCATTGCCGTTAACTCTAGCTCCTAAAACTTTATTTTTGGGCCAAATTTTTTTAATTTCTTTAGTTATCTCAAGTAATAACCTACATCTATTTTGTAAAGTTCCTCCATACTTATCTTCCCTTTTATTTGAGATTGGTGAAAAAAATTGATGAAGTAAATAACCATGGGCCATATGAATTTCTAACACATCAAAATTTGCTTTATTTGCTCTCTTAGCAGAGTTTTTAAAGTCTGAAATTATTCTTTTGATTTGGTTCACTTTTAACGATTTGGGAACCGGCCATTTAGGATCTCTTCTAATTGCTGATGGAGCAAATGTACGCCAACTTTTTTGTTTTTTATTTAATGATGTATTTGATTTGATCCATGGTATTTCAGCAGAACCTTTTCTTCCAGCATGTGAAATTTGTAAACCCAAATGGATATCGTTTGATGATTTAATAAATTTTACTAATCTTTTTAATTCAATTTCATTTTTTTTGTTTATTAAAGTTAAATCTTTTTTTGAAATCCTGCCTTGGAGATTAACCGCTGTCGACTCAAGCATTAGCAAACCAGCACCCGTCTGTGCAAGTCTACCAAGATGAGAATAATGCCAGCTGGAAGGATTACCGTTTTTCGCTGAGTATTGACACATTGAAGCCACAGAGAATCTGTTTCTAAATCTTAAATTATTAATCTTTATTGAATTAAAAATTTTCATCTTGATATTAAAACAAAATCGTTATGTGGATGAAATATTGCTTCTGGATAAGACCAATATGTTTCTATAAAAAATGTATTTAAGGCTTTGCCAAGCTTTGGAAGATGGGGAACTCCATCAGAGTCTACCATAGAATTAAAAGGTGTTGCAAATCTTAACCATTCACCCTTTGGTTGATCAAGATACAAAAGTCTAGAGTAAATTGCTATATCAGGAGTAACAAGTTCTAAACCATATTTTTTAAATGACGCGTAAACCTCTTTCAACTCTTGAGGTTTTTTGAAACCTAGTTCACTTAGACTTATTCTAACTAATTTGATTGGGAGTAATTTTTTATCAAAAATATATATGTTTTTTTTCACAATATCCTCAATCCATGGGCTAAATTTAAATTTAACTCCATCATATGATTGAAGACAATCAATTGCATTTTTAAATTTAAAGTTTTCTATTTTTAACCAATAATTTTTATTTTTCATATTTTATAATTATATTTAAACGCAAGTTTTAAATTTTTTATTAAATAATTTATATCCTGTAAAGACGTTTGATCTGAAAAATATATAAGACCATTACTTGGCATATTTATATTTTTTTTTTGGAGAAACCTTCTCATTTTTTCTATCTTATTTGACTTTTTTGACAAGAAAAAATCTCTAGGAGATTCTTCAGAAAAGCTTTGGCTCATGTCAACAATTCTGATCAAAGATTTAAACCTAAAAACTTTGGCATCAATTGAATTCATCTCAAAAAAAATATTCATTTTTTTTTCAAAAAAATTAGAATGTTTTTCCAATCTTGAAAAAATTTTTCTTTTATTTTTTATTATAAAATTTGTAGTTTGCATACCCACATAAGTGGATAATGAATTTGCGGAAAATGTTCCTCCAAAAAAAACTTTTCTTTTTTTTTTATTTAGTTTACCTGAAGTCTGTTTTGTAACACCGATTATTCCTATTGGCAGGCCTCCTCCAAAACATTTACCGAATGTGCTTATGTCTGGTTTGATCTTTAAATAATTTTGCAAGGTGCTTCCATCAGTTCTTAAACCAGTTATCATTTCATCAAAAATTAAAATTATTTTATTTTTTTTTGTGATTTTTCTTAAAAACTTAAGATAATTCTCAGCTTTTTTTATTGGTAAACTTGCTTGAATAGGTTCAACAATTACACAACTAATCTTTGATTTATTTTTTAATATTATTTTTTTAGATTTTTGAATATTGTTGTAAGGAATAAACTTTAAATTATTTTTATATGTTTTTAAAATACCTTCAGATATTGCCATAGGATTTAATTTTTTATCAGGTGAAAAAAGTAAACTATCAACAGAACCATGCCAGCTTCCAGTTGTTGCGATAATCATTTTTTTGTTTGATATAGCGTGACTAATTCTTAAAGCTTTTGTTACGGCCTCGGTTCCAGAGTTGCAGAAAATAAATTTATCTTTGTGTTTAACTATCTTTTTTAATAGATTTGCAAAATTTTTTGCTTGAAAATTCGGGGATGCTAAAGGACTTATATTTTTTTTAATAATCTCATTTAGTGATTTTTTAAATATTTTACTATTATGCCCCAACAATAAGCTTCCCGCACAAAAAGATAAATCTAAAAGCTTTTTTCCTTTAAGAAAGATTTTTGAACCAGATCCACCATCAAAAAAATTATTCTTAAAATTATAACCTTCATTTATAATGATATTTTGCATATTAAAATTTATATAATTTATTCATTTTTTTAATCAAATTTTGTTAATGCTATTTAAAAATTTTTTGATACTTAATATTTCATTTTTTTTTGAAAATTTAATTGAAATTTTTTTTCTTTGTCTTTTTAGTTGAGTTTCTTTAAAAGTTAAATTTTTGATAATAATTTTCACAAATTTTTTTATATCGCCTGAGTTTATCTCCGTAAAAATTGGTTTTTTCCAATATTCCTTCCCACCTTCTCCTGTATAACCAATAACTTTATTTTTAAATAATGCAGCTTCTATTGGAGGCATACCCAATCCCTCTAAATATGAAAAGGACATAAAAATTTTTGATAAATTCAAATTTTTAAATACATCTCTTTCATTCATGTTATTTAAATCTTTTATTTCCCATTTTCTTGGAAGATAAATCTTAAGTAAAGATATTACTTTTTCACTATGTTCAGGTAATTTTCTGCTCATATATGTAATTAAGTTTTTTTTCTTACTTCCAAATTTGTATTTTTTTACATCTATAGAAATTGAGAGTTGTCTGATTTTTTTTTTAATATTAGGAAAGTTTAACAAAATGCAATCGTTTATATCTTTTGAGTATGATAAAATAAATTGTGCATTGTTGTAAACTTTTTTAATTTTACTAAAATGATTTATAGAATTTATAGCGTAACCATTTTGAACAAAAATGGCATATTTAATTTTTTTTTTTAGAAGGAGATCGTCGGCTAGATGAGCATAAATTTCAGGTATAATTACAAAATCTTTTTTTGAGCTAAAAGTTAAGTCCTTTTTCAAGTTTATTTTATTTTTAAACCATCTATGCTTAAAATTTTCAGCTGCTTTAATTTGGTTTGCTTGCCACCCATGTTTGGAGTCATTTTTAAAGGTAATTTTTTTTGAAAGAGAAATGCTCCATTTGGCAGTTTTTCTTAGTTTAATATGCAAAATTTCAGATTTATAATTTCTTAGAGAATTAATAATTTCGGAGTGTTGATAAATTATTTTTACGCCCCCGGAGGCTTTTTTTCCGGCATCACAAATATAGACAATATTTTTTTTGATTTTCACAACTTTAAATAAATTGTTTTACTTTTATTATTTTAAAGTTATCTTACAAAATAAAGAACTTTTCAATGAAGATTTACAATGGATATTTCAAAAAAACATAGAATTGGTATTTTAGTTAAAAATTTAGAGCAAAAAAACTTTAATGGAGAATTAATTTGTAGTTTATTAAGTAATGAGAATATTGAGATTGATACAATTCTTGTTAATACAGAGGGTAATAACAAAAATAAGATTTTAGATATTGCAAAAAAATATTCTTTTAAAAGAATTTTTGAGAAAATATTATTCAAATTTTTAATTTTTTTTGAAAAATTAATTTTCAATATCTCAAACAGTAATATAAATTTTAAAAAGATAAATTTAGAAACCTTAGAATCAAAAAAGATTTATTTAAAACCAAATATCGATACAATAAAAAATATATATACATATTCTGACAATGATATAAAAAAAATTGTAGATAGGAACCTTGACGCGTTAATAAGACTCGAAAGTGGAATAATTAAAGGAAAATTATTAGATTCGACCAAAAAAGGTATTTTATCTTTTCATCATGCTGACAGTGATTTGTACAGAGGACTTCCTCCAGGTTTTTGGGAGGTTTATTTTAAGAATGCTACAACTGGTTTCGTTATACAAAAAATAAATGAACAACTTGACGGTGGAGAGTTGATTTTTAAAGGTAATACAATTACTAAACCTTATTTTTTTCTAAACCAACAATTTGTTTTTAAACAAAGTATCAAATATTTGAACAATACCCTTAATGATTACCTTAGTAACAATAATTTTAAATTTTTAGATAAAGAACCATATAAATCTAAAATTTACAAAGAACCAAAATTTAAAGAATTATTTAGCTATATCTTCAATACTTATTTTTTTATATTAAAAAAAATTTATTTTAAGTTTGCTGGGTTTAAAGAAATTTGGAATATATGTTATACAGCCCAAAAATTTAAAAAAGAAAACCTTCAAAATTATAAGATTATTAATAATCATAAGAAAAGATTTTTTGCTGATCCCTTTGTAGTTAAATTTAAAGATTTAAATTATATTTTTGTAGAAGACTATAGTTTTAAAAACAGAAGAGGTCAGATTTCTTGTTTTGAGATAAATAATAATGAAGAAAAATTCTTAGGTTGTGTCTTGAGTGAAAACTTTCATTTATCTTTTCCGTTTGTTTTTAAATTTAATGATGAATTTTTTATGTGTCCAGAAACAAAAGAAAAAAAAGAAATTAGAATTTATAAATGTAAAAAATTTCCAAATGAGTGGGCATATTTTAAAACTTTAATAAATAAAATTAACGCTGTAGACACCATAATATTTGAGAAAAATAATATTTGGTGGTTAATTACTAATACAGATAAAAATAACTTAGAATTTTCATCCGAGCTCTCCATCTTTTACTCTGAGGATGGCCCCCTTACAACTAATTGGAAAGCACATAAAAATAATCCGGTTATTGTCAATGCCAACAAAGCAAGAAATGCTGGTTTTTATAATGATGGTAAAAATATTTTTAGGGTAAGTCAAAGAATTGGATTTAATACATATGGCACGGGCTTTGATATTAATACAATAAACGATATTTCTAAAAATAGTTATACCGAAATACTTAAGGAAAAAATAAATTGTAATTTCTTTGAAGATAGTATTGGAACTCACCATTTGACTTCTATCGAAAACTTTTCAGCTATAGATATCAAGAGATTTTCAAATCAATCTTAAAAAATATATTTATTTCCAAGATACATTAATAGACCTAATGATATACCTATTAAAATCCAATAAAAATTTTCACTCATAAAAAGTTAAAATAAAAACTTGCCAAGATTAGGTTTGAAATAATTGGGGCCTTTCATGACTTTCCCATATTCATTATATATTGGTTTTCCATCCATGCCTAATTTACTCATATTTGAATTCTGAACTTCGTTAAAACATTCATCTAAATTTACACCAAATGAATGACCGGCACCATAGGTTACATACAATATATCAGTAAGAGCATCTGCTACTTCTTTAATATTGTTATTATTTATTGCATCTTTAAGCTCGTTTAACTCTTCTTCAATTAAGTTTATTCTGAGTTTTACTATTTTATCTGATGGAAATTTGGGCTTTTTTTTTATTTCTTGGCCAAACGTTTGCATGAATTTTTTAACCTTTTCAAAATTTGTCATTACGCATCCTTTATAATTTAAAATTGATCAATTAAGGTGTATTATAACAAAGAATCACTAATGAAATACAGAATAGAATTTGATAGCATTGGAAAAATAAAGGTACCTGGTGATAAGTATTGGGGTGCAAGCACTGAGAGATCTAATAAATATTTTAATATAGGGGACTTTAAAGTAAGACCAGTCGTAATACATTCAATTGCGGTTGTAAAAAAAGCTGCCGCTATAGTAAATAGAAAAAATAAAGATTTGGATATTAAACTAAGCAAATATATCATAAGGGCATCGGAAGAAGTAATTAGAGGAAAGCACGATAATCATTTTCCACTTAAAGTTTGGCAAACAGGTTCTGGCACTCAAACTAATATGAATGTAAATGAGGTAATTGCAAACAGAGCTATCGAAATGATGGGGGGGAAGATGGGGACGAAAAAACCCATTCATCCAAATGACCATGTCAATAAATCACAATCTACTAATGATGTTTTCCCAACTGCGATGCATATATCAATAGCTTTGAGAGCAAATACGAAACTCATACCTTCTTTAAGATTACTTGAAAAGGAATTGGCTAAAAAAGTTAAACAGTTCAAAGACATAGTCAAGGTTGGTAGAACCCACTTACAGGATGCCACTCCTATTACTTTAGGTCAGGAATTTTCAGGATATCATTCTCAATTAAAAAAATGTATAGAACGAATAGAATTGGCGCTTAAAGAGATTTATTTCTTAGCACAAGGGGGTACTGCTGTAGGAACAGGTTTAAATACAAGAAAAAATTTTGATAAGAAAATAATTAAAGAAATATCAAAAATAACGAGATTACCTTTTAAAAATACAAAAAATAAATTTGCTGCACTCGCAGCTCATGACTCTATAGTAAATTTTTCTGGAGCAATGAATACTGCTGCAGTTTGCTTGATGAAAATAGCTAACGATATAAGATTTTTAGGTTCTGGCCCTCGGGCTGGTTATGGCGAACTAATACTTCCAAGCAATGAACCAGGATCATCTATCATGCCCGGTAAAGTAAATCCTACTCAATCCGAGGCAGTCACAATGGTTTGTGTTAAAGTAATAGGTAATCACAACGGAATAACCATGGCTGGTTCTCATGGTCATTTCGAACTAAACGTATTTAAGCCTTTAATTATTCATAACATTCTTCAATCAATCGAAATAATGGCAGACTCGGCAAAAACTTTTGCCTTGTACTGCGTTAAAGGAATTAAAGCGGATAAGAAAAGGATAAAACATTTACTGGATAATTCTTTAATGAATGTTACTGCCTTGGCTCCTTCTATTGGTTATGATGTTGCTGCTAATATCGCAAAGATGGCTCTCAAAAAGGGGACTTCTCTTAAACATGAAATTATTAAAGCTGGTATTCTAGATGAAAAACAATACGAAAAATTAATGAAACCAATTTTAATGACAAAACCAAAATAAAATTATCATTAAGAGCCTATATATTCTAAAAATGACTCAATGTTTGATTTATTAAATATTCCCAATATACTTTTGCTTAGAAAAATATTCTGAAAATTTTCTTGAATGATTTCTGTTTCAACATCGCTAATTTTTTTATTTCCATTTAATAAAATATTAGTAATTTCAACTCTGTTTGAACTGGGCGAATAAATTCCCTCGGAAAGAAACTTATCATTTAAAACAATATTTTTTTTTAAAGAGAAAAATTTTTTAAACTTTTTTGGTTCGGTTATATGAAAATCTGATTCAAATTTGAATTTTTTCAAATCATTTTGACTCAAGGGCTTAGAACTTAATGATAGTACAGCACCAGGAATTTTTAAAATAAGTTTTTTTATAATCATATTTCCATTCTCTAATATTAAAGACATACTTAGATTTTTAATTAATCTTTCAGTAAATTTTTTATCATTATTAAAAGTTAAATATGTTGTACCATTAAACTTATTAATGGATTCAGAATTAAGATAAAATTGAATGAGTTTCTCAAAATCTTTCTCTCTCAATGAAATTTTTTGTAACTGGATATTATTTTTAAAATAAAAGAATGGACTTAAAGAAATTTCCGAGTCAAAATTTATTTTGAGATTCTTATTTCTATATTTTCCTTTGTAAATTGAGATCTTTTCATTTTTAAGAAAATTGAAACTAAAAAAATTGTCTAAAATTTTTAATTTTACTATCGACATAAAATTTTTCAAATCATCTTTTTTTTTAAACCTAGCTTCTAGATCCATGTCAAGATTGTTAGACCTTAAATTAAGAACATTATGATTTTTAAACTTAGAAAAAGTAAATTTTAAATCTTTTCCGATATAATTTCCTTTAACCTCAATCTTACTTGTATTAAGATTATTTAAAGAAACTCGATTAATTTTGAAGATCTCATTCTTGTTACTAGTAATAATAATTTCTGAATTGTCTATAATTAGAGGTTTGCTTAGATCATTAAATTCATTTAATAAAAATTCAATTTCTTTCTCATTCACTTTTAAGGATAAGTTTTTCAACTTAATTTTGCTAAATGAAAAATTTTTTTTTAACAATGAATTCAATTTTAAAAATAGCTCCAGCTCTTTACTATCAGTTTCTTTGTCAAGAAATTTTATATTTGAAGTTGTAATAATCAGCCTTGGTGTAGGAAGAACTTTGTAGCGAATTCTTTTTATAGAACTCAGATTAATATTATAATCATTTTGTGTATAACTGTCTAATTCAGTAGTTTTATTCTCATAATTCATAAATTTTGGAATTATTAAGTAAATAAAAACACTAATCGCAGCTATTAAAATCAGATATCCAAGAAATAATATCGCACTACTTTTTTTTTTATTAAACTTTATAATTGATAAAAAATTAGATTTCATTTTTTTTTATTTTTTAACTGGTATATAAATTACTTCTATTGTTTATGAGATCAATTGACAAATTATTAACAGGGCTCAACAAAAATCAAAAAAAGGCTGTTATGGATACTGATGGCCCGAGCCTAATAGTAGCAGGAGCAGGTTCTGGTAAAACAAAAGTTTTAACTACTAAATTAGCTTATATTATTAGTGAAAGAAAAGCTTGGTCTAACCAAATACTTTGCGTTACTTTTACAAACAAAGCAGCAAGAGAAATGCAAAATAGAATCTTGACTAATCTGAAAAAAGAGTCTGGTTCATTGCCATGGTTAGGAACATTTCATTCAATCAGTGTGAAAATTTTAAGAAGGCACGCAGAAGCACTTGATTATAAAAGTAATTTTACTATTCTTGATACAGACGATCAAAAAAAATTAATAAAGAAAATTTTAGAGTCTGAGAATATAGATCTTAAAAAAGTATCACCTCGATTTGTTATTTCATTTATTGATAAATGGAAAAATAAAGGGCTGTTACCAGACGACATTAATCTTGATAAATCAAAGACATTAGAAAACACAATTAAAAAGATTTATAGTTTATATCAGAGTAAAACAAAAGACCTTAATGCTTTTGATTTTGGAGACTTAATACTTTTTTGTGTTAAGTTATTTGAAAATGATAAATCTATAAAAAAAATTTATAACAATAATTTTAAATACATTTTAGTAGATGAGTTCCAAGATACCAACTTCATTCAAAATAAATGGTTAAATCTTCTAGTAAATGAGAAACAAAATATATGTTGTGTTGGAGATGATGATCAATCTATATATAGCTGGAGGGGCGCTGAAATTAAAAATTTTCTTACATTTGATAAGATATATCCAAAATGTAAAATTTATAAATTAGAGCAAAATTACAGGTCTACAAAAAATATTTTAAAAGCCGCATCTGTACTTATCTCAAATAACGAAAATCGTGTTGGTAAAAAACTTTGGTCAGATGGTGAGGATGGTGAACTTTTAAAATTAAATTGTTATAGAACAGGAAGAGAAGAAGCGGAAGGTGTCGCAGATTTAATTGAAAATAATCTTAAAAAAAAATATTCGTTAAATAACATATCTATACTTTTAAGAGCTATTTATCAAACAAGAGAATTCGAAGAAAGGTTTTTAAAGGTAGGTATAAATTATAGGGTTTTAGGTGGTATTAAATTTTATGAAAGAGCAGAAATTAAAGATGCTGTTGCTTACTTAAGAATAGTCAACCAAAAATTTGATGACCTTGCTCTAGAAAGAGTTCTTTCAACGCCAAAAAAAGGAATAGGAAGTAGCACTTTAAATCAGATTTATGAATATTCAAATAGAAATAAATTATGTTTGGAAGACTCAATCATAAAAATTATTGAGCTTAATAAATTTAAACCCAAAATCAAGAATACCTTGAACTCTTTTATAAATTTAATTCATAAGTGGAGAAGAGAGTTGAAGCATTTGAAACATTATGACCTCCTAAAACTTATTTTAGATGAGTCTGGTTATTCATTAATCTTGAAAAATAAAAAAGATTTAGAAAATGAAAATAGATTAGAGAATTTAAAAGAATTAATAAGAGCAATGAGAGATTATGAAAATTTGAACGGTTTTTTAGAACACGTTGCTTTAGCTACATCAGTAGATCAAAACTGGGAGGGTGAGAAAATAAACTTGATGACCATGCATGCAGCTAAAGGTTTAGAGTTTGATGTTACTTTCCTACCTGGATGGGAGGAAGGTCTTTTTCCGCATCAAAAATCCCTAGAAGAAAAAGGAGATTTTGCGCTTGAGGAGGAAAGAAGACTCGCTTACGTGGCAATTACAAGAGCAAAGAAAGAGTCATTTATCTCATTTGCTATGAAAAGATCTTATCAAGGTGACTGGATGGACTCTTTGCCATCAAGATTTGTTAATGAGTTACCAGATGTGAATGTAGAGAAAAATGAGAATATTGAAAAATCCAACTTTGATGAATTTGATATTAATCAAGATTTATTAATTGATGAGGAGAGTGATTACAGAAGCCCAGGTTGGGAGAGATTTAAAAATAAAAAGATGCTCAAATGGAAAAAATAAAAAAATTGAAAAATCTGATTATTAAACACGGTCTTGATGGCTATATAATACCAAAGAATGACGAATATTTTGGTGAAAACGTACAAATTCACAAAGAGCGATTAAAAAGTATTACAGGATTTTCTGGCTCAGCTGGTTTTTCAATAGTCTTAAGGAATAAAAATTATCTTTTTGTAGATGGGAGATATACTTTGCAAGCTACAGAACAATGCGGAAAAAAATTTGTTATAATTACATTACCGTCGCAAAAGTTTAAAAAATTATTCATCAAAAATTTAAAAATTGGTTTTGATCCAAAATTATATACTAATAATACTCTTCAAAAAATTTTCAAAAATCTGAATTGCCAGCTAATACCCTTCAAACAAAATTTTGTAGATCTAGTCATAAAAAAAAAATATATTTTAAACATTAAAAAAGCTTGGATTATTGATGGTAAAAACTCAGGTGAAAACTACCTCTCCAAAATTAAAAAGATTAAAAGGAATCTTAGCCAATTTAAAATGGATATGGTTTTTGTGTCTTCTACTGAGTGTGTAAATTGGGCTCTTAACATAAGAGGTAGTGATAACCAATTTTCACCTGTTGTTAACGCGCAGATGATAATTAATAATGTTGGTCAATCAATTTTATTTATAGATAAACGAAAAATTTCCATCTCTTTTAAAAGAAAATTAAATAAAATAAAAATCATTGATATGAGTTTTATGGAAAATTATTTACAAGAATTGAAAGGAAATAAAATTTTTTTAGATTCTTTGAGTTGTTCTATTTATTATGAAAACTTATTGAGAAAAAAAAATATCGTCCGAATTGAGGAGGATTATATCTATTTACTAAAATCAAAAAAAAATAAGATAGAAATAAAAAATATTTTGAAAAGTCACTTTTTTGATGGTCTGGCTTTAACTAAATTTTTGATTTGGCTTAAAAAAAACTATAAGACAAAAAAAATTACAGAAATAGATGCTGAAAAAAAATTAATAAATTTCAGAAGAAAAAATGAAAATTTTTTATTTTCAAGTTTTTCTACAATCTCTGCTACAGCTTCAAATGGAGCAATAATTCATTATCGAGCAAATGCTTCGAGTAATAGAAGACTTAAAACGGGAAGTCTTTATTTAATCGACTCTGGTGGTCAATATAAATTTGGAACTACTGATGTTACTAGAACAATATCACTTGAAAATAAGATTAATAAAATTAAAGATATTTTTACACTAGTTTTAAAGGGTCATATTGCAGTAACTAATTATAAGCTTAGTCGAAATTCCACTGGATCTTTAATAGATAAAGTGGCAAGGAAACCTTTGAATGAAATTAACCTAGATTATCCACACGGGACAGGACATGGAGTAGGATACTTTTTAAATGTTCATGAGGGTCCACAAGCTATTTCAAGAAATAACAATATAAAGATAAAAGAAGGTATGATTGTTTCAAACGAGCCAGGTTTTTATCTCAAAAACAAATTTGGAATTAGAATTGAAAATTTAATTTATGTTAAAAAGATTAATGGAAAACTCAAGTTCACTAATTTAACCTTAGCTCCTATTGATAAATCTTTGATTAATAAAAAACTTTTAAATAAAATTGAAATAAGTTGGTTGAATAATTACCACAATTCAATTTATAAGAATTTTTATAAATTTATGAATAATTATGAAAAAAATGAACTCAAAAAAGCATGTTCAAAACTTTAAAAGCTTGTACCAATTTTCCTCATTTAAAATTTTGATATTTAAACTTTCAGCCTTATCAATTTTTGATTTTGTAGGTTTTGAGTTTCCGACAATCAAAAAATCTAAGTTTTTCGACAAGCTACCAAATACTTTAGCTCCATTATCTTCAGCTAAAACTTTCGCCTCAGCTCTGCTCATTTTATCTAGCCCTCCAGTTATTAAAATATTTTTACCACTTAAAATCCCTTTTTTCTTGATAACAGAAAATCTTTGAATTTCTAAATTTTCTATTAGATCTTTTACAATCTTGACATTTTTTTTTGTTGAAAAATAATTATCTAATGATTCTACTTGAGTTTCACCTATACCGTCTAATTCAATCAAATTTTTAAGAATATTTTTTCTGTTTTCTTCAATAAAAATTTTTTCAAAATTTTTGATATCTATAAAAAATCTAGCTAAAGTTTTTGCATTTTCTTGACCAATGTGTCTTATTCCCAATGAATAGATAAACCTATTTAAACTTAACTTGGTTGCCTTATTTATTGCTGTTTTGAGATTATCTACAGATAGTTGCCCCCACCCTTCTAAGCTAATTATTTTATTATAGTTCAAATTAAAGATATCTGCAGGTTCTCTGACTAGACCAATTTCAAAAAAGTTTTCTATGACTTTTTTTCCAAGTCCGTCTATGTTAAAAGCATCTTTAGATACCGTGTGTTTCAATTTTTCTTTTGCTGTGTAGACACAAGCGTAGCCTTTTGTACACCTCCTTACTGCATCCTCTTTTTTTGTTGTTTTGCTAACTTCCTTTATAGTGATTGATCCACATAAACATTTATTTGGAAAATTATATGCTTTACTATTTTTTGGTCTTAAATCTTTTTTAACAGAGAGCACTTGTGGAATAACGTCGCCTGCTCTTTGTAAAATAACTGTATCTCCTACTCTAATGTCTTTTCTCCTAATTTCCTCCTCATTGTGTAAAGTTGCATTAGAAACTAATACTCCTCCAACGTTTACCGGTTCTACTTTTGCAACGGGAGTTAAAGCTCCGGTTCTGCCTACTTGTATTGCTATCTTTTTAATTTTAGTTGTTGCTTTTTCTGAAGAAAATTTATAAGCGATCGCCCATCTAGGAGCATTTGAGGTACTGCCCAACCTTTTTTGTAAAGATATTCTATTAACTTTAAAAACAATCCCATCAATATCATAATCCAACTCTGATCTATTCTGCTCTATAGCTTGATGAAACTGTTCCATTTCTTCTACCCCTTTGGTAATTTTGTTAAGAGGATTAATAATAAAACCCCATTTACTTAACGTGGATATAAATTCACTCTGAGTATTAAAAACCATCGGCTCAATAACTCCAAATCCATGAGCAAAAAATTTCAAGGGAATTTTAGCTGTCTCAGATGATTTTTTTTGTCTTAGAGATCCACCTGCAGCATTTCTAGGATTTTTGAAATTTTCTTTAATATTTAAGAAGCTGCTCTTATTGATAAAAACTTCTCCTCTTATCTCCAAGATTCTTGGTGGATTAAATTTTTTTATATTCTTGGGTATTTCTTTAATAGTTTTTAAATTTTCTAATATATCTTCACCACTTGATCCATCGCCTCTTGATAAACCTTTTGATAAAACTCCATTCGTATAAATTAAAGACGCCGATATACCATCAATTTTGGGTTCAGAAAAAAATTCCATGTGAGGATCTTTAAAGTTTAAATAATTGAAAATCTTTTCTTTAAAATCAATTAAATCATTTTTATCAAATGCATTTGAAAGCGAAAGCATTGGTTTTAAGTGCTTTATCTTTGTAAATTTTTTTGAGGGGGAAAATCCGATGATTTCTTTTACGCTACCTTCCTTTAAAACAAATGGGTATTTTTCTTCCATGATTAAAAGATCTTTTTTAAGATCGTCATAGGTTGCATCATCAACTTTTGGATTATCTTTATTGAAATAGTGAAAATTGAAGTCTTTGAGAATTTTTAATTTATTTTTGAAATCTTTAACAATTTTGATTTGATTTTTAGTCATTTTTTCCAAGTATATTCTTTATCACTTTTTTAATTAGACCATCGTCCTTTTTTTTTTTACTCTTATCAAAGTCTTTTAATTTATAATTCTTATTCAAAATCACATAAGATTTTTTGTACCATTCGCTTGAATTGTAATTATACCCTAGGTATTTTGCAGCCTCCTCTGACTCCTTTACTAACCCTAATCTGTAATATACTTCGACCAATCTATGTAAAGCTTCCTCTATGAATACAGTCTCTTGATACTCATCTACTACTTTTTTTAATCGATTAATTGCTGGTATCCATTTTTGAGTTTTCATATAATATCTAGCCACATACATCTCTTTTGCAGCAAGCTGATTATTAACTAAATCCAGCTTAAATTTTAAATCAATGGAGTACTCTGTATCGGGAAATTTATTTAAATATTCAATTATTAATTTTTTACTATCTCGTGTTGGTTTTAAATCTTTTTTTTCATCTAGTATTTGTTCGAAAGAAATAATTGTTATTAAATAATGTGCGTAAGGAATATATTTGCTTGCAGGATATGTTCTAATAAATCTTTTTAAATTTTCATGACTTTCCACATAAAAATTTATTCTATAAAAAGAGTAACTAGATAAAATTGCTGATTTGGCAGCCATCTCTATGTTAAGGAAATTTGTTTCAGCATCAGAGAAAATTTTGGAAGCGTAGAAGAAATCTCCCTCTTCTAAAGCAGAAATTCCTTCTTGGTAGAATTTCATTCCAACCTCATCCGGTTCAGGATTTATTACATTTACAGTCTCTTTTTTTGTGCAAGAGGTAAAAATAAAAAATAAAATTGAAAATATAATAAGACTTCTTGTCATCAAATTATTTATATCAAATATGAGTGTTAAGGTAAATTTAAATGAAAATTAAGCTATTGCGGCTATTTTTTCTGATCTTATTATGAAATTTTCTTTTCTTATATCTGGTTTTGTTACTTCAAAAAGTTCATAGTTATTTTTGTCTGAAAATAGAAGGTCTAAGCATCTTTTATTCAGCTCATGACCACCGTGTTTTGTTTTCACATGTCCTAAAATTCTATGACCGGCTAAAAATAGGTCTCCTGCTAAGTCTAAAATTTTATGGTTCACAAATTCTTTTTCGTTTCTTAAGCCACCTTCATTTATAATTTTATTGTCATCTACGACTATAGCGTTATTGAGCGAGCCTCCTTTTGCTAATCCTGCTTCCTTGATTTTTTGAATATCTTTGTAAAGACAAAAAGTTCTTGATGAATAGATGTCTTCTAGATTATCTGATGACAGGTCTACTATATTTTTTTGATTTGATATAATTTTATTTTCGTAGTCAAGTTCATAATTCACTTTTAATCTTTGATCTTGTGGTGTCAAATTTATGAATTTGTTTTTGTTATGTATCTTAACTTCTTTAGAAATTTTCAAATATTTTCTTTTTTTGTTTGATTTTTTACACCAGCCTTATTTATGATTTTAACGAAGTCTTTAGCAGACCCATCCATAATAGGAATTTCAGAATTATTTATCTGAATTTCTAAATTATCTACTCCAGTAAAATAAAGTGCTGCTACTAAATGCTCAACAGTAGAAATACTTACTCCATGCTGATTTTTAATCACTGTGCAAAGATTTGTAGAGGAAACATTTTGGAAATTAGCTTTGATTAAATTGTTATCCTTTATATCTGTTCTCTTAAAAGTTATTCCAGTGTCTTCAGCAGAAGGTATCAATGATATTTCAGCAATTTTTCCAGAGTGAAGACCTATACCCTTAAAACTCGCTTTTTTACTCAAAGTTTTTTGATAAATATTTAACATTTCATTGATATACAGAATTTAAAGTAAATAATGTAAACAACTAATGTTTCAAAAAAAAACATTGAAATAGTCTTTAGATCACCCTCCAAACAAGCTATTAAAAACTCTTGAAATTAGCGATTTTTTTGAGCGTGTAATTGATAACACCTCTCTTCTCCAACCATCTTGAATTAGTATCACTCCTAGATTGCATATCTGGTATTCGTCATTTTGGTTCAATTTTTTAATGATAAATGTTTTATTTTTTTCTTTTTTTTCTAAGTATTCAAATAGACTTTTTTTTAAACTATTAAAAATACTTTGATCCTCTACAAATATCAGGCACTTATCTATATTAGACTTTAGATAAGAAATATTTATATTATTTATTAATATTAAATCAAATAATTCTTGAAGCCTGGCAAACATTATTTCCTTAAAATGAGACAAAGATATTTTTCTGTAATTTGTATTATTAAAAAATTTTTTATCTAAATATTTTTCATCTAATTCTTGATCAAAATTGATTTCTGATAAGATTTTATCTATCGTAAACAATTCTAACAAACATAATTTTGAAATATCTTTTTTAATAATATTTGTACCAAAACGGAAATTTTCAAGGTATGAGAAAGATCCGTTATAAAAAAAAGATATATTGCTTTTTTCTTTTCCTAAATGAATACTAAAAAAACTATCATTTGACAAAGTGTTGCAAATGCTCATACCGGCAAGAAAATTTCTATTTAAAAATCTTTCTATAGTTAAATTACATCTACGGAATAAAATTTGCAAATTTTTCAAATCATTTTTTTTATTTAATAAAAATGTCAATTGATGAGAGTAAAAATCACCAGCCATACCTAATGGTAAATTTTTTTTTTCCGTCCCATCCAATTTGAAAAAGGTGTTGAATAAATGAATTATTTCTTTTTTGGGATCATTTTGAATTATTTGTTTTTGTAAACTATTTATTATGTAAGATATATCTTGTTTACTTAATTGTTCACCACGTAATTTTTTTGAGCCAGTCACATTTATAATTTCAGTTTCATGATTATCAATTATTAAAATTATATGATCAAAAGTATGATTTAATTTTTTCTCAATTTGAAAAAGAGAGTCTTGAACTGTTAATACGCAATCATTTAAATCAACAATTTTACAAAAATTAAGTCCTTTTGATTTAATTCTTATTTTTTCTAATACTTTAAAACCCTTATCGTTTAATTCAACAACATAAAAAATAAATTTATCATTTTCCAATTCTATAAGTAACTTTATATTTGTCATCTAATAATCAGTTCGTTTTTGATTCTATAATCAAAAAAATCAAATTTTTCAAAATTATTTGACTCATAATTTTCTATAAAATTTTGTAAACTAAATCTAACGTTTTTTGGTGGCAATTTGATAAGCTTATTATTAATTAACTCTAAATCCCATCTACCTATTTCAAAATAGTAAAACACTTTAATTTTTTCGATAGGAAAGTTTATTTCATTTAGTAAATTATATAATTTTATAAATTCGTCTGAGCCACCGTAAATAAATGGTAACTTACCAAAATCATAATATCTTCTTAATTTCAATATTTCATTTTTATCTGTAATAATTTTTTTTTCTTTTTTATCAATTATTATACCTATTACTTTTTTTTGGTTTATATCCAACTCAACTTTACTAGGATATATTTTTTTTATTTTAATTTCTTTTATAATCGGATGTTTATTAATTATGAATTCGAAATCTTTTTCGGATAAAAAAGTAATGTTTTTTCCCAAAATAATTTCTAAATCTTTAAAAATATTTTCTAAATTTTCTTCAGAGTTATTTGATAAAACAATCTCTTTAATTTTAAAAAAAGTACTAAAAAAAGTGTTTTTTGGAGCATAGGTCGTAAGAATTAAAAATAAAAAAAATAATACAACATAATTTTTTTTAGCTATCATTTATTTATATCAGCGTCTAAGATTATTTTTTTAACCAATTTTTTAAAAGTTATATTTTTGTATTTGGCAATCTCTGGAACTAACGATAGATCGGTCATCCCAGGCTGTGTGTTTAATTCTAAAATAAAAAATTTCCCTTTATAGTATTTAAAATCAGATCTAGTAACTCCTCTACATTTCAAAAGTCTGTGGGCCTTTTCTGCTATTTTACAAACCTTTAAATATTTATTTTTATTTAGATTTGCTGGCATAATATGTTTGGTATTTGCTGATTTACTGTATTTGGCCTTGTAATCATAAAAATTTCTTTTTGGTTTAAGCTCTATTGCTCCAAGAGCTTTATCGGCTAAAACCGCTACCTGAATTTCCTGTCCAGGAATAATTTGTTCTATCATTACGTGTTCGTACTTATTTACTATTTTTTTTAGATTAATTTTTAAATTTTGTTTATTTTTAATTATTTTAACTCCAATACTTGAACCTTCATTAATTGGTTTGATTACAATAGGAAAATTTAAATGATTTTTATTTATTAATCTAAAAATACTACTAACTTTTAAATTAGATTTATCAATATCAAAGTATTTAGGAGTTATAATATCATTTTTCAGAAAGATTTTTTTAGATATTAATTTATCCATAGCACTTATCGATGAAATAATACCAGAATGTGTGTATGGAATTTTAAAAAATTCAAAATAACTCTGTGCTATTCCATCTTCCCCCCCTTTACCGTGCAAAGCGTTAAATATTAAATAGTTTTTATATTTTGAAAGCTTATCTAAATGTTCTTTTTTTGGGTCAAACACTTTAATTTTATAACCGAGTTTTTTAAGAGCTTTAATACAAGCCAGACCACTTTTTAAGCTAATTTTTCTCTCTTTAGAGGCTCCCCCATATACAACTAAAACTTTTTTTTTCATATCAGTCACCTACTATCTTTATTTCTAACTCAAGATTAATTCCTGTCTCTCTAAAAACTTTTTCTTGGACTGATGATATAAGGGACTCTATTTCTTTAGCACTAGCTTTTCCATTATTAATAAAAAAATTAGAATGTTTCTCTGATATTTTAGCATCACCCACAGAAAGGTTTTCACATTTCGATCGTTTTATTAACTCCCAAGCTTTTTCACCAATGGGATTTTTAAATGTGCTTCCACAAGTTTTAACTCCAGAGGGTTGAGAATCTTTTTTCATTTTAACAAACTCTGATTGTTTTTTTTGTATTATAGCTTTTTTAGAAGACATTCCTTGTAAGGTAACAGAAGTAATTATTATATCTGATGGTAGATCTGTTTTTCTATAATAAAATTCGATATCACTTTTTTTTAACTCAACTTCATCACCATCTAAATTGATACCTTTTAGAGATACAAATATCTTTGAAATATCTTCACCATAACATCCACTGTTCATGATTACTGCACCTCCTATCGAACCAGGAATGCAGGATAGAAATTCAAAACCTGAGACTGAATTCTCTAATCCAAAATTTGCGACTTTTCTATCTAGAGTGGACGAACCAACCTCTAAAGTATCTTTTTTGATCAAATCTAGCTTTCGAAATTCTGAGCCTAGTTTTATTGTTAAACCTCTAACTCCATTGTCTCGTATAAGTGTGTTTGATCCTGCACCAAGAATATTTATCTTATAATTTTTTGTCTTTGCAAACTTAACTAAATCTATTATCTCTGATTTATTTTCTGGTTTACAAAATAATTCTGCAGGACCACCTAAGTTGAACCAATTAAATTTAGATAACATCACCTTTTTTTTTATTTTATTCATCATAAATACACTCTAAGGTTTCGCATCCATTGAGAGATAGAGCCTGCCCCCATGCCTATTATTATTTCATTATTAAATAAGTTTTTTTTAAAATACCTTACTAAATCGTAATAATCATTTATAATTATAACTTGAGTTTTTGATTCTATACTAATTTTCTCAGCAAATTTAAGTTTTTTGTAATTTCTGTCCTTTTTTTCTCCAGCTGGGTATACTGGACATAGTAAAACTTTGTCTACATTTAAAAAACATTTTGTAAATTTTTTTTGAAGTTTCAAAACTCTGCTATACCTGTGAGGTTGAAAAACTGCTATTAATTCCCTTTTTCTATTTATATTTCTTATACTTTCAACTACTGATGTAATTTCTGTTGGATGGTGGGCATAATCATCAAAAAAATCACTATCCCTTAAGCTAAAAATTTTTGTCATACGTCTTTGAACACCACTAAAGTTTTTTAAACTTTTTTTAATTATATTTTTATTTACTCCCAAATCTACGCAGACAGCTATTGCAGCAGTGGCATTTAAAATATTATATTTACCAAGCAAATCGATATTAATTTTTTTTATTATCAAATCTCTTCTTCCTACATTTTTCACTCTTATATCAAAAATAGAACTTGTATCTTTATAATGAACATTGAATATTCTGATATCAGACGTCTTTTCAAAACCGTAGGTTAAGAAATTTTTTATTTTTATCTTATTTTTAATTTTTTTTATATTTACATCATCAATACAAATTATCGATTTTCCAATGGGCGGAGTTTTATTTATAAAATTAATAAATGAATCTTCTAAATTTTTAAAATTTTTATAGTAATCTAAATGCTCATAATCAATATTTGTTACGATAGAATAATTCATGGGTAATTTTAAAAAACTACCGTCTGATTCGTCAGCTTCAACGATGGCCCAATCACCTTTTCCGTATTTCGCATTATTTTTCAAAGAATTGATCACACCACCATTTATAATAGTGGGATCTAAGTTTGCTGATGCTAAAATCTTTGCGATTAAAGATGTTGTTGTTGTTTTGCCATGTGAACCAGATACTAAAATGTTCTTTTTTAAAGATATAACATTCGCTAGCATCTCGGCTCTTGTGTAAATAGGAATTTTTTTTTTGAAGCTTGTATTAATTCAATATTATTTTTTTTAATTGCAGAAGATTTAACCAAAATTGTGGCTTTATTAATATTATCTTTTTTATGGCCAATAAAAATTTTAATTCCTAAATTTCTACAATTTTCAATATTTTTATTAAAATTTGTATCACTGCCTTGAACTTTAAAACCTGTCATTTTCATTATATGAGCAAGTCCACTCATACCTATTCCACCTATGCCTACCAAATGAATAATTTCTTTATTTTGTAAGTTAATTTTCCTCATGAATATATTTCTATTTCATCTTCAATTTTTTTAAATACTTTAATGTTATTTATTTTTTTTTGTTTTTTTATAATTCTTGATAATAATGATTTATCTTTATGAATTGATTTTATCAATGAAAATAATTTTTTATCAATTTCATTTTCTCTAATTAAATAGCAAAGACCTTTTTTTTTCAAATAGTTTGCGTTTATCATTTGATGACTGTCAGCTGAAGTTTCTAGCGGAATTGATATAAAAGGAATATTACAGTTAATAAGTTCTGCAGTTACTGAAGAGCCAGACCTTGTAATTACCAAATGAGCTTTTTTGTAATACTTGAGAATATTTTTTTCAAAGTTGAATAATTTATATAATATACGATTAAATTTATAAAAAGAATTGAGTTCTTTGTTTTGACTTATCAAACACTGTTGATAAATATTTATGTTTATTTTACTCAGTTTACATAATTTAAAAACTGGAGGGATTTTTTCACCAAATACTTTTGCCGCCTGGCTACCCCCTAAAATTAAAATATTTAATTTTTTTTTAACTTTTATGTTTCTACTTTTATAGTTGATAATTTTTTCTCTTAAAATATTTCCAATAAACGAAACTTTTTTTAGATAATTCTTATTAATACCTGTGGTATCTTTATAAGATATTAAAAATCTTTTACATAATCTTAATAATATTTTATTAGTTTTTCCAACTAACAAATTATTTTCATAAACAAAAAGGTCAATTCCTAGAAACTTTGCACTAATGCAAATCGGGAATGACGAATAACCACCCATTCCAAAAATTAAGTCTGGTCTAATTCTATTAAGGTAGCTAAAAGATGCTAAAAAACTAAAAAAAAATATTGATAAAGAGTAAAAAAATTTAAAAACATTTTTATTGAACAAGGGAGTAGTTCTAATTATCTTTGGTTTTAAATTTGTAAAATATCTAAGAAATTTTTCTCCCCTTGTGTCTGAAACAATTATAACTTGGTGTCCCTTTTTTTTTAGATAGTTATATAAGGCTATCGCTGGAATAATATGGCCTCCTGTGCCACCAGCTGTTATTAAGATTTTTTTCTTTTCCATATATCAAACTCTATTTTTTGTATAATTTAAGATGAAACCTGCTAAAATTGCACTCCCAATTAAAGAGGAGCCTCCATAACTTAAAAATGGAAGCGTCATACCAGTTGTTGGTAATAAACTAATGTTTACCCCGATATGTATGAACATTTGAAAGATTAGAATTGAAGATAAGCCACAGAGAGAAATTTTTATTTCATCATTGTCCTCTTTTAAACAGATTTTAATAACTCTAAAAGATATATACAAAAAAATAGCAACAATTATTATTGAGGTGATAGAGCCAAATTCTTCTGTAACAACAGCAATGATATAGTCTGTGTGAGCTTCAGGAACTCGTTCTTTTAAAATTCCCTCTCCCATACCTTGGCCTTTTACTCCACCTAATCTAATTGCATCTAATGCTTTATCGGTTTGAAAATTGTCCCCTTTTGAGGGGTCTAAAAAGGCGTTAATTCTATTCATTATGTAACCAAATTTTTCAGGAAATAAATATAATATTAAGAAAAAGGTAGATAAAAAAGTAATCAAAACAAAAAAAATGACGAGTAAGTTTATTCCTGAAATAAAAACTAACGAAAGCCAGGTGATTGATAAAAGAAATGTTTGTCCAAAGTCTGGCTGAAAAATTAAAAAAATTGAAGTTAAGGCCAATAATAAAAAACTTACGAAATATATAAAATTTTGATTAGAAATTTCTTTTTTGGACAAAATATAGCCTATTGTTAGAACAAACAAGGGCTTAATTAATTCAATAGGCTGAATTCGAAAAAAAATGAAATTTAACCATCTTTTTGCTCCTTTTACCTCGACACCTATTAGTGGAACCAAAACGAGTAAAGCAAAAAAAAATAAAAAAAGAGGTATTATTGTTTTTTTAATAATATTTAAATCTAAATAAGAAATTATTAACATTATAGAAACAGAAATAGACATAAAAAATAAATGTTTCGTAAAAAAAAAATAATAATCTTTATTTAATCTTTCTCCCGCCAAAGAAGAAGTAGATGAAAATGAAAAAAATAATCCTAAAAAAAACAATATCAGAAAACAAATTAAAATATTTTTATCAATGTTCCTCCAATAGTTTTGAAATTTTATTTTAAAGATATTTTTTTGCATAGATTTTTACATATTTTTTGAAAACTCTTCCTCTTTTTTCAAAGTTTTTAAATTGATCAAATGATGCACAGGCAGGGCTAAAAAGAATAATATTTTCTTTTTTATCATCTAATTTAAAAAAAATATCCTTAATCGCTTTTTTAAGATTATACGACAGAGAATATTTTACTTTACCTTTTAAAACTTTTTTAAAGTAATCAGTATCTTTTCCAATAATGAAAGCTTCATTTATATTTTTTTTTAATTTACTAATATTAATTTTATCATTTTTTTTTTTTATACCTCCCACAATCCAATAAATATTTTTATTTGCTGCTAAAGCATGTTTTGTAGAGTCAAAAGATGTAGCCTTAGAGTCATTTATAAAAATATTATTTTTTTTTTTTAAAAATATTTCATATCTATGCTCTAGTCCCTTAAAAGTTTTAATACCTTTTTTTATTATCTCGTCTCTCATTTTTAATTTTTTTAAAATATAATAAACAAATGAAAAATTTTTTAAAATTGGTAAATAATTTAAGTTTTTATATGAAATATTGTTAATATATTTTTCGTCAATTTTGATAAGTTTCGATTTAAATCTTTTAGTTTTAAAATGATTTATAAGTTTATTTTTACTTAAATAAGCAAAATCACTTTCTTTTTGTTTTGAAAAAATTTTAAATTTTGCGTTTCTGTAATTTTTCAAATTTTCATGCCAATCTAAATGATCATTTGATATATTTAAAAGAATTGCATGTTTTGGCTTTATCATTTTAGAATAAGCCAATTGAAAAGATGAAGCTTCTATAATTATTTTAGATTTCTTTTCAGGATTTATATCTAGAATTGGCTTGCCGATATTTCCTCCAAGAAAAACTTTTTTTTTATTAAGATTTAAAATATGTTGTAGCATTTTGCATGTTGTAGATTTTCCGTTAGTTCCCGTTATCATAAATAATTCGTTATAAGGATAAAAAATAGAGAACAAGTCTAGATCAGTTAAAATTTTTTTTTTATTTATATTTAACAATTTTTTAAATCGTGACTTTGTTGGATTTATTCCTGGACTTATCACTATAAAATCAGTCTCATTAAAAATTTTTGAAAAGTTTTTCGAATTTAAAGTATATTTTTTTATATTATCATCAACTATTCTAATGTTTTTAATTTTTTTTCTTTTGAAAAAACTTAAAACAGATCTTCCAGTTAAGCCCATTCCATAAATTAAAAAATTCTTACTTATTATGGTCTGCTGATTGAGTGTTTTAATATTTGTCATTTTATCTAAGTTTAAGCGTTGCTAAACCTATTAAAGCTAATATGATGGCTATGATCCAAAATCTAATAACAATTGTCGATTCCGGCCATCCCTTTTTTTCAAAATGATGGTGAATTGGCGCCATCATAAAAACTCTTTTTCCAGTCAATTTAAATGAAACTACTTGAATAATTACAGATACTGTTTCCAGAACAAATAACCCACCAATGATTGCTAAAACAATTTCGTGTTTGACTATTATTGCTACTGCTGCCAATGAGCCGCCAAGAGATAATGATCCAGTATCTCCCATAAAAATTTTTGCCGGAGGAGCGTTATACCAAAGAAAACCTAAGCAAGATCCTACAATTGCTCCACAAAAAATAGCTACTTCACCAGCACCTGGTATAAATTGGATATACAGATAGTCAGAAAAAATTATATTACCTACCAAATAACTAATCAAAGTGAAAGATAATGCAACTAGCATAACCGGTACAGTAGCTAGCCCATCTAATCCATCTGTAAGATTGACTGCATTAGAGGCTCCGATGATTATAAATAGTGCAAAGGGAATAAAAATTACGCCCAAATCAATTACAAAATCTTTTAAAAAAGGAAAATAAAGATTTTGTAGAAATTCGTGATTTGAGAAGTTTAATAAAATTAATAATGCTATATAACCAATAACAAGTTGTCCTAAAAATTTTAATTTTGAATTTAAGCCACTTGAATTCTTATTCTTTATCTTAAGGTAATCATCAATAAATCCCAGAAAAGCTAAAAAAACTGATACAAAAACAAGTGTCCAAATAAAAACATTATTTAGGTCTGACCATAATAAAGTGCTTATTGTCATACTGATCACTATTATAATACCCCCCATCGTTGGGGTTCCAGTTTTTTTAACTATATGATCTATGGGTCCATCGCGTCTTATTGGGCCAGTAATTTGATTTTTTGAAAATGCTTTTATAAGAGGTCCACCAACTATGAAAGCTATTATTAATGAGGTGCCCAGCGATAAGCCAGTTCTAAAGGTTAAGAAATTAAAAACATAAAAAATAGGATATGTTTCAGATAAAGAGACTAAAAAACTATACAACATTTTTATTTCCTGAAATAAAATTTTTTGATAATTTATATACTCCTGAGGCGTTTGATCCTTTTACCATCAGATAGTCGTTATCTTTAATGATATCCTTCATAAGAATATCTAAATCATTTAAGTTCTGAAGTATATTTCCCTTTTTATGTTTATTTAGATGTTTAAAAGTTGTCAAAGTATTTTGACCGTATGTAAAAGTTTTATCAACATCAGAGTTGTTGATCTCACGAGAAATTAGTTTATGATAATTTTTAGTCCTTTTTCCTAATTCTAGCATATCGCCTAAAACAAAATATTTTTTGTTTCTAGTTTTAATTTTTGAAAAATTCTTAATAGCATTTGAAGTAGAAGATGGATTAGCATTATAACTTTCATCAATTAAATTAAAAATTTTGTTATATCTTTTTACTCTGTATAACTTTCCCCTGCCCTCAATCAACTCAAATATTCTATTTTTTTTTAAAAGTTTGTCATAATCTAAATTTAATGCTGTTAAAACTGCAACACAACAAAGAAGATTTAGAATATTAATTCTATTATAATCTTTTAAGTACAACTTAAATCTTTTATCATGCACTTTCACAATGACGTGATATTTTGTTTTTTTTTCATAACAAATATTTGACTGACGAGAAAAACCAAAGGTGATAACTTTCAATCTTTTTTTGTAGGCTATTTTTCTAAAAAATAGATAATATTTATCATCACGATTTAAAATTATATGACCCCCCGGACTTATATTATTTAATAACTCAGACTTTGCCTCGGCAATTTGACTAATTGATCTAAAATTTCCTAAGTGAGCCTCACCGATATTTGTTATTATTCCTATGTTAGGTCTAACCATTTTTGATAAGGCGTTAATTTCTCCTTTTTTGCTCATTCCTAACTCAAAAATACAGTACTTAGCTTTTAATGGCATATTTGATAAACTTAAAGGTACCCCATAATGATTATTGTAAGATTTTTCGGAAAAATAAGTATTTCCATAATTTATAAGAGTTCTTGAAAGTAAAGTTTTAAGAGTTGTTTTTCCTGAACTTCCAGTTATCCCAATAATTTTGGAGTTTACTAAATTTCTTTTTTGAATGGAAAACTCATTTAAAAAATTTAGTATATCATTTACCTTTATTATATTTTCTTTTCTTTTGTTTTTTGTAGATGAAACAATTAATGCTGCGCCTTTGAGAAATGCGTCATTTATGAAACTATTACCATCTTGTTTTTTACCTTTTGCAGCTAGAAACAGATCTCCTTTTTTTATTTTTCTAGAATCAATTTTAATTTTTTTAAATCCACTTTTAGTTTTTATTTTCATCATTTTTAAAATATCTTGATTGATATCTATCATTGTTTTTTTTCTAACTTTTAATGATTTTATAAATTTTTTATCAGAAAATTTTTTCACAAATCCACCGTAATCCTGGTTTATTTCGTGCCCCTTTCCTGCAATTAAAATTATTTCATTCGGAGTAGAACTTGAAATAGCAAATTTAATTGCATCACCTCTATTGGCAATATTGAAATATTTTGTATTTTTGATATTTTTTATAATTTGTTTTCTTATTCTAGCTGCATTCTCTGATCTTGGATTATCATCAGTAATAATAATTTTTTTTGATAACTTGTTAGCGATTTTTCCCATAATTGGTCTTTTTTCCTTATCTCTTTCTCCACCGCAGCCAAACACTAAAGTAATATTATCTCCATAATTTAATTTTAAAGCACTCAGAGTTTTCTCTAATGCATCAGGAGTGTGAGCATAATCGACAAATAATTTAACATTGAAATTGAGTGTTTTGATTAATTCACAACGACCAGAGACTGATTTGATTTGAAAAATCTTGGGTAGAATCTTTTTTAATTTTATACCACATCTTTTTGCAGCTAGAAAAGCCATTGCTAAATTTGAAATTTGAAAATCTCCAGTAAGGTTATGAAATTTTATTTTTTTAAAAGTTTTTTCATATTTGTTAGAGTATATTAGTTTTAAATTTTTTTTTGTTATCTTTTTTATTTTTTTTAATTCTGGGAGTTGTTTCGAAAGAATAATACTGCCCTTTTTTTTCATATTTTTTCGAAAGAGTATCATTTTTGAATAGAAATATTTTGACATTGATCCGTGATAGTCTAAATGGTCTCGACTAAAGTTTGTGAAAACTCCACTCATAAATTTTATAGTTCCAAGTCTACCTTGTTTTAATCCGTGACTTGAGGTTTCAATCATAACATTTTCTATTTTTTTCTTTTTTAACTTTTGAAGTATTTTATGTATTGTAATAATATCAGGTGTAGTCAAATTATTTGATATCTTTTTATTGTTTATAAATATCCCAAATGTTCCAATTGTTGCTACTCGTTTTTTACTCATAAGCATTATTTGCTTATAAAATTCAGCGACAGAACTTTTTCCATTAGTGCCGGTTACTGCAATAAGATTTGAAGGTCTTTCTTTATAAAATTTTTCACAGGTATCAAACAAAAGATTTTTTATTTTGTTATGTTTAATAAAAATACTTCTTTTGTGATTATCTTTTTTACTAGTAATTATTGCAGCCGCTCCATTTTTAATTGCTTCTTTTATAAAATTTGCTCCATTTTTATGATGGCCCTTTAGAGCAAAAAAAAGATTATTTTTTTTTACTATCCTGCTATCCAAAGCTAAGTCAGATATCTTAGTTTCTCTTAAGTGATTTGGACATTCAGAAACTAAATTTTTTAACAGCATTTTGATTTTCAAACTCCTCTTTATTTATGGCTAAAATTGGTCCAATTTTTTTTATAATTTTGCCGGCCACATAAACAGCGTTCCAACCAGCTTCATTTCTAAATGCCTTTACTTTTTGACCCCTATAATTATAAACTAAGTTTTGCGCGATTTTAGGATCTTCTAGTAAAACTAAAAGAGTATATTTTTTATCTCTCCCTACATCAAAAAATGACACAAAAGTATTAATATTTTTTTTTTTTATTATTATAGCTCTGTGAGGTGCCGGTTTTTCCTGAAACTGAATAGCCGTGTATATCCGCAAGGCTAGCGGTGCCATTCTCATCAGTTACTACTTTTCTTAGCATATTTTGTATTTGTTTACTTGTTTCCTGACTTATTAATCTCTCTTTTGATTTTGCATTATTATTTTTGATAATCGTGGGTTGAACTATTAAACCGTTATTGGCTATAGAGGCATATACTGTTGCGGCTTGTAAAGGGGTAGTAGTTATACCATGACCAAATGAAACGGTCTCAAGTCTACACTTTTCCCAGTTAAAATCTAAAGGTTGACCAAGTTCACTTAATTCTATCTCAGGTTTTTCTAACAAATTCATTTTATTTATAAATCTGATAAATTCTTTTCTACCAATTTTTTTTGCAATTTTGGTTGTTCCTACATTGGATGATCTTATCAAGATGTCCTCGACTGATAAATTTTTAGGAAACTTCTTTAAATCTCCAATTTCATGCACTGAGCATTTTACTTTTTGGGGAATATTTTTAATAATTGTCTCTGGTTCAACTAGATCATTTTCAATCGCTAAAGCGATAGTAAATGTTTTAAATATCGATCCTAATTCAAAAATATCATTTGTTATTTTATTACTAAATTCTTTTTTAAATATATCTTGTCTTAAATTAATATTATAATCGGGTAAAGAAACTAATGATAAAATTTCTCCGCTAGAGGTGTCTAAAAGTAACCCGGCAGCACCATTAGCACTAAAAGTTTTAATAGACTCATCAAGTTCAGTTTTTAAGATGTGTTGTATATTTGAGTCTAAACTTAAAGCAAGTGGTTTATTTATTTTTTTTATATCTTTAAGCTCGTTATCTAGAAATCTTTCAAGGCCTGATATGCCAATGTTATCATCATTGGTTTGACCTAAAATATGACTAAAAAGTTCAGCGTGCGGATAAACTCGAGTTTGAATTGGCTCAAAGATTATTGCTCTTTCACCAAGTGACCATAGTTTATCTTTTTCTTCCAACGAAATTCTTTTTTTTAAGTAAAACTGTTTTTTATTAATGAGGTTATCTCTGATTCTAATTTGATCAATTTCAGGAAACAAAATTTTTAGTTTAATTAAAAACTTTTTTTTATCTTTTAGCAAATTACTTCTAATCGCTGCATGATAAGAAACTAAATTACTTGAAATTAGTGTACCGTTTCTATCGACTATTTCTCTTCTTGTCTGTTTGAAAGATTTTAAATTGGTCTTGGAATTTTGAAAATTATTTTCCTCTAACGAAATTGATATTATATTTATAGAAAATATAGTGACTAAAGATAAAAAGAAAAAAAATAGGATATATATTCTATCATCAGAAATAGTTGTTTTTTTCTTTTTTTGAAAAGTGTTATCAATATAGCTATCAAAGTAAAAACTTTTTTGATTTAAGTTTGAGTATTTTTTTTTATTTTTTCTCATCAATATTCTTTTCTAATTTTGTTATTTTTTTTTGTTCTTTGATAAATGTATTAAGATCTAAAAAAATGTTGCTTTTTGAGAGTGGAAAATAATCTACATCGAATTTTTTTATCTTTATGTCTAAATTAGCAGGCGATGAAAGATAATTGTATTCGATTTTTGTTTCATAAATTTTTTCTTCAAGATCATTAATTTTAGTTTTTAATTGAAAAATCTCTTTCTCAATAATTCTGGTCTGATTTTTCAGAACAGAAGTAAGTGTAAATAAAGTTATAAAAATAAAAATTGATAATATTATTTTACTTTTTAGCATTAGCCCTTTCTAACAAGGAATATTTTTTGAACTTTTCAAATAATTCCTTTGGAAATTCAAAGTGATTTTCATTCCTAACCGCAAATCTTAACTTTGCTGACCGCGATGGAGGATTTTTTATTATTTCTATTTTTGATGGTTTTATAACTTTATTAAATTTTTCAAATAAAATATTTCCAATTTGATTATTTCTTGGCAGATATCTTGATGTGTTAGGCTTATCTTGGGAGTAATTTTTAAAAAAATATTTTACAATTCTATCTTCTATTGAGTGAAAAGATACTACCAAAATTTTTCCACCGGCTTTAAGTAATTTTGTTGCCTCAGCAAGACCATTTAAAAGCTCGGTTACCTCAGAATTTACAAATATTCTCAATGCTTGGAAAGTTTTTGTACATACGTTAATTTTACTATTATAATTTTTTTTCTTACTTTTTTTAATTATATTCACGAGATCATTTGTGTTTAATATTTTTGAAATTTTTCGTTTTTTGATGATGTTCTTAGCTATAGCGCTGGCTTCTTTTTCTTCACCGAAAATTTTCAAAACTTGTTTTAAATTTTTTTCATCTATGGAATTGAGCATTTCAGTGAGACTTATTTCGCTCAGACCCATTGACATATCTAACTTTTCATTTGATTTAAAAGAAAAACCTCTGCTTAAATCTTGAATTTGATAGGAAGATAAACCTAAATCAAAAATTATTACATCAAATTTTTTATTAACAAATATTTTACCCAAATTGCTATATTTTTCATTGATGAATTTAAAACGCTGTGGAAATTTTTCTTTAAGACTATTGGCAAATTTTTTTATATTTTTGTCTCGATCTATTGCATCGATATTTGCTGCGGTTTTTATCAGAATTTTTTTTGAATATCCGCCACCTCCAAAAGTGCAGTCTAGAAAGTCACCTTTTTTCTTATCTAAGCAAAGACCTAATACTTCGTTTAATAATACTGGAAAATGGTATAACTTTTCCGGTATTATTTTTTTTTTCATAATCCTTGCTGTCAACCATTAATATTTTTGCTTTCTTAAAAATGCCGGTATTTCAAAATCCTCATCTTCTTTTAAATCACTTACGTCATTAAATAAATCACCTGCATTTTCTTTTTCTTCATCGGGGACTCTTATAGTTTTAGCTTCAATCTGATCGCTTTCATTATCTACGTCATCAGCAAAAACTTTTGGAGAGCTTTCTTCCTCTATTTTTTCATTTTCAATACTACTTTCCTTAATTTGAAAACTATTTTCCTGATTTATTTTATTTTGCTCTAGATAGGAGGTGTTTTCTAAAGATAAACCAGATGGAATTTTTTCACTCACTGAATCTTTTAAATCGCTAGTGTCGATGCTCTGAGTTGTTTCTTTGTTTATCTCAATTTCCTCATTTAGCTTTAAAGCAGTAGCGCCGTCGACTAAATTTAAAGTGTTGTTTTCAAAAGTTGAACCCCTTGTAAATAAATTTTCTGAATTACCGATGTTTCTATTCTGAACTCGATTCATCATATTGAAAACAGTTTTATTTTCAGTCCTGAAACCATCAAGAGCAGTTGCAACTATTGATACTCGCATTTTACCGTTAAGATTTTCATCTTGTATAGCACCAAAAATTGACTCAGCTTCAGGATCTACCTCTGCTCTAATCTTATTCACAGCTTGGTCAACCTCAAACAAAGTTATATCATCTCCTCCCGTAATATTTACTAAAAGACCCTTTGCTCCTTTTAAAGAATACTCGTCTATTAATGGATTATTTAAAGCCATATCTGTTGCTACATTAGCTCTATCTTCTCCCTCTGCTTCTCCAGTGCCCATCATTGCTTTACCCATTCTACTCATAACTGTCTCAACATCAGCGAAATCTAAATTTACCATACCGGGTCTAACCATAAGATCGGTCACACTTTGTACTCCATGCTTCAATACATCATTAGATAGTTTAAAAGCCTCTTTAAGTGTTGTCCCTTCATTTGCAATTTTAAAAAGATTCTGATTTGGGACTACAATTACAGTGTCTAGATGTTTTTTTAATTCCTCTAGCCCTGCAATAGCTCTTCTCATTCTTTTAGGGCCTTCATAAGAAAAAGGAAGAGTGGTAACTCCAACGGTCAAAATATTTAATTCTTTAGCGGCTCTGGCAATAATATGAGATGCCCCTGTGCCAGTCCCACCGCCCATACCAGATGTGACGAAAATCATGTTACTTCCTTGTATATAATTAATTATTTCATTTAAGGACTCATCTGCCGCTGCCTGACCTATTTCGTGTTTTGCACCAGCTCCAAGGCCTTTAGTTAAATTCATACCAATTTGAATTTTAGCATCCGCTTTATTTACACTAAGATCTTGGGCATCTGTATTGACAGCAACAAATTCTACACCTTCGAGTCCAGACTCGATCATTGCATTAATAGCATTACCACCTGCCCCACCAACTCCTAGAACTAAAATTCTAGGTTTTAGCTCTTTTAATTCTCCTCCACCAACGTTTATAGTCATGCTCCCCCTTTTGTTATATCTTTGTTATCCCATTTAAGTTTTGATCTATTTTTAGATGCTTTTTTCGCAGCTAAACTTTTAAATTTTTGAAAAATTTTAGGTTCCCACATTTGGAATGTTTTTCCCAAACCTATAAACAAAATGTTATTTCTAATTTTCGCATGATTAAGTAAATTATCTGGAATGACAACTCTTCCCTCGGTATCAAATAGTAATTCGGTACTTTCAGAAAGAATTGAAGTTGCAAAATAATCTCTTTTTTCTTCGAACGGATTTAATGTATCTATTGCATTTGAAATTTTTTCTATTCGATCTTTTGAACAAGCCTCTAATGAGGAATTAGTAAACGAGGGATAAGCCACAAAGCCGCTAAATTTCATTGAATTTAAATAAGATCTAAAACTAGATGGCACAGATACTCTCCCTTTCTTGTCCAACTTGTTCTCGTAACTCGATAAAAACATTGTAAATACTCATTTCCTTTAATTGTTTTTTTATCAATAAATCCTCCGTTTTGGGATTACATGGGATCTTATGGGTTTCTGTGAAATAGTCAATATAATACTTCTATAGATTGTATTTCCAAAAATCGAGAATTGGCACAAAAGATGAACAAATTTAAGGTTGCCAGATAATCTATAAGCCGGGTTTTGTCATTGAAGATGTCATTTATCTAGGTTTTAACTCACGTCAAAACTCGTGCGGCTAACCCAGGTAACTAACTAAAGACTGTTTTTTGCTCAAAAGAGCTTTGTTACCTCTATTTAGCCTTGCTCCCAGTGGGGTTTACCATGCGGTTTTTGTTACCAAAAACCCGGTGTGCTCTTACCACACCTTTTCACCCTTGCCTTGATTAGGCGGTTTATTTTCTGTGGCACTGTCCCTGAGGTCACCC
>MDTB01235229.1_pt1 | contig 37777 bp, 33 predicted proteins | sample 811161 | NCBI WGS metagenome assembly MDTB01 (sample SAMN05326650, study PRJNA326480) | marine metagenome | isolation source: seawater | place: Mediterranean Sea | collected 2009 | reverse complement strand
CTCCGGCACGTGATAGTTTCGAAAGCGTGCCGCCCGCCGCCAATGTTTCGTCGTCTGGGTGTGCGACGAACACCAAAACGCGGTTCATATTTTTCACGATCATCGTGCGGTAGCCCATTGATTGATTGCGTCAGCGACCCGTATACCTCCTAAGCCATCACACATATTGGCTGATGTCTCAGACAAATTTCGATACATTGTGCCGTCATCGGCAATTCGAAGAATGGCATCTGCTACCGACGCTGCGGAAACATTTTCGGCTGCTCCGCAGACCAGTGCAGCGTTGTTTTGCTCCAAACTTGCCGCGATATCCCGTTGGTTTGCCGCATTGATAAAAACGACACTCGGAAGGCCGAGGCAACAGCGTTCCCAGGCTGAACTGCCGGCCGCTCCGATTGCCAAGTCCGCGGCCGATAGGAGCTGTACCATCTCACCGGCAGTATCTACCGTCCGCGCCGTTGCGCCCAATTCATCCATCAGTCCGCCCAATTCGTCGCGATACGCATAGGCCGGACTGAGAACCACGTCGATCTGCCAACGTCGGCCCACTTGCCTTAGAGCTTCTAATGCCAACCGTGTCGAGTTCGGCCTATCGATCATTCCGAAACTGACGACGACTTGATTGATGGTACCACATTGTCGCCTCGCCAACGTCCTGTTTCTAAATTCGGCAAAGACAGGATCCAACAGCGCGTGACCTGTGCCCAACAGCTTCAAACAGTCATCTGAAACGAAAGGGGCGTAGTCGGACGCCGCACGACCAAATGTCGGGTCGATCAATATATCGCAATCGTGCTTCCGGCTTGGTTGATCTTCAAGGACGGCGATGCTGCCGGTAATATCTCTTAGTGTGGATTCTTCCACCGCCGTCATTTCGTAATCATCAACAACTGCCAGATGGAATTTGGCGCACTCGATAGAGTACGGATACTCACCCGGAAGATATCCATCTTCGCGCTCGTCACCGTCATCTTCTTCGCGGTGGATCAATGTTCTGACCGTCCAGCCGCAATTTCGCAGTGCGTCGGCCAGCACGCCGCTTCGTTTGAGATGACCCCCGCCAGATTTCCAGCGACCGTCGACAAGAAAAAGGGCGGCCCGACCGGTCACCTTTGTCGGCGCTTTTGAACGATATTCACAATGTTATCGACCCGATACATCTCAGCCATTTCATCGGGTTCAAAAGTCATCTCAAATCGGTCTTCAAGCAGGCTAATCAAATCTATAAAGGAAAACGAATCCCAGGGTTCGATATCATCCATCGTCGTTTCTGGGCGGATCTTACCATGGAACTCCTCGCCAAACAGTGCGCAGAATACCTCGTCAATCGTCTGCAATTCTTGGGACACGGCTGGTTTCACCTCATCTATCCAATTGAAGTTCGTGCGGCCACGCGGCTTTCTCAAATCCAAGTTGAGCATAAATCGCATATAAGAAACGCTCATATCCGAAGCCAATGCATCCCGACATCGGCTTCTCTGTTCCCGCAATGTCGATGGCGTACTTATTCACGATAACACCCTGATGATTGTTGAACGAACAGACAGCGAGCCAACTGTCGTCGTGCGGAATATACATAAGCAATTCACGTTTCAGGGCAAAGGTCGTCTGATACATCGCCTTTCGCTCCGAGCTTCCCAGGAAGAAGGGGTCCGTTGCGGTGACAACGCGAAACTTCAGCCCCCAGTCGGATAGGCGTTCTGAAATGAACTGAAGGGTCGTTTCCAGATTGCCGGCGACGTAATCCGCATCGCCCAGAGAAACGAGCTCCCGCATACTAAAATGTTGAAGCCGCATCAGTCCGCGGATGTTTTTGCTCTCAAAGCGATGACAGTGACCAAAGGCAGTGAGATGCCGATCGTCGGCCGGGCCGATGGTCTGGCCGCGCAGAGATTCGAAACAGTGATAACAAACCGTTGGCGCCAGAACCTGATCGTGTACTCCGACGGAGTCCGAAATTACATCGAAGGCCGCGCGAGACGCATCTTCCCTCGCGGCGACACGTTCCAGCGCGTGGAGGTCGTGCTTTAGCGGGGCGGCAAAAATAGCGTGATGAGGAAAGTCGCCGAGATATCCGTTATCGATGAGTGCTGATGTCGATACCGTCGTCGGCACCAATCGCTCGGCGGCTCCCTGGCTGTCGGCATGACCGGTAATGATTTCGTCGAGTTGAGTGAAGCGTTTCTGAAACCCACCGCCCAATACGAATATGCCTGGCAATGTTTCGACGACCTGTTTTTCCGACCGTAATTGTGGGTAGGGGTCCTCGGCATAGGAAGTAGGCACGTTGTTCTCGAATAGGATCTTGGTCTGCGACCGTTTAGATGTTCGCAGAATATCAGCGATGAACTGCACGATTTCGTCCAAATCCGTTGTCCCGCCGTCAGCCAACGCATGGCAATCGATTGACAGGCCGGCCGCGTTGAACTCGTAGCGGATCAATCCCGGAATCAGATAATGTATCTTCTCCGCGATTCTTTTCCGCTGATCCGGGTCGAGCTCTCCGTCGATTGGAACGACTAGAGAAATCTCGTCACGCATGGGCATACTTAAAACTCCGACAGGAAGGGCACTTGGCGTGCAGGTGACCCAAGCACGCATGTTCCCGGGGAAATATTTTTTACGACGAAGGATCCTGCAGCAACTTTTGCATTTGAGCCAATCCTCAAATGATTAGAGAGGATGGCTCCGGCACCTATGAACACATCTTCTCCTGTTCTGACGCTGCCGCAAAATGTTATCCCGGCGGAAATCCAGGTTCGTTTGCCGATGATACTGTTGTGCGCGACGTTCACGAGGGCGCCAATCTTTACTTCATCGTTAAGCTGCGTGTCCTTCAACAGGCCGCGTTGCACCACCGTATTCTGACCGAGCCGAACGTTGTCGCCGATCACAACGCGGCCGAGATGCGGAAAAGCCATCCATGTTTTTTGCGGCGTTTTCGTAAATGAGATGCCATTACCGCCGATTACGCAGCCATCCGCGATAACACAATAGCGTCCAATTCGGGACCGGCGGTAGATGGAGACATTATTGCCGATAATAGAGCCAGGCCCAATCTGGACGTCAGGATTTATCACACAGCCACGACCGAACGTAACGCCTGGAAACCGCCCGCATTGACCATCACTTGTTCCTTCGGGCGCCGGATCCTGATGGGTGTCTTCCGGAAACTGATCGTTCAGAAACGCGCAGAACCAATGCTTCGGGTCATCGACATAAATATAGCACTTCCCATCATCGTGGCCGACGTCCGGGTAGCAAACTACTAAGCTCGCCCTGCTCCCATCAATCATTTTACGGGCGCGTTCGCCCCGCCGGTTACAGAAAACGATTGTTCCTGGTTGACCCTCGTCGAGGGCGGCCGCGCTCTCGACCATCGTTTGCGGGTCTCCGATCACGCTGTGAACAGGGAGGTCGACACGGGTAATAACATCGGCAATCGGTATCGGGAAATTAATCGGCCGGGGAAACGTACCGTCATCGGATTTCCCAAGATCCGTCATTCAATATCGCTCCAATTCAAAAGATGATCTTCGGACATATCCTGTGCAAACTTCCGACCCTCAATTTCGTCCCATCGATCGGGTCCGATGCCGCTACCCGGCCGTCTGAACTCAATTGTGGATAAGCTGATGATATCCCCTTTGCGAACGCCAAACTTAAGGAAAGCACTACGTCGTAAGCTTTGGCGTCCCGCCATCTCTTCTGGTGTAAACGTCCGTCGTTTGGAGCCAAACCCAATTTCAACGGACCGTATAACGTCCACGAATTTATCTGTCTCCGGTGGTTCAAGAGAAAACATATGTTCGACACTTCTGGTCGTCCGGTCCCGCGTAATCGTCTTTTCGATCATATTGGCCCCGAGCGCGAGGGCGGCGATATCCATATCCCAGCCTGGCGAGTGGTCCGAGAAGGCGACCGGGCATTCGAACATACGTTTCAGCGTTGGGATGATGTTTAGATTGATCCCATCCATTCGAGCCGGATACCCCGACGGACAGTGATGGATGATGATGTTGTCATTGCCCTCCGACAACACGAGATCGATCGCCTCTTCGACTTCTGCAATTTTGGCATTTCCCGTATCCAACTGCACATTCAAGCCGGATCGCGCCGCTTCCCGGATCATCGGAAAATGATTGACGTCGTTGGATGCGATCTTGATCGCTGGGCAGCCGATTTCGACCAGATGCCTGAGGTCTTCCAGGAAACCCACGGTCGCGTACATGATGATGCCAAGTGAATCACAATAGGATTTCACTTCAGCCCAGTCGTCGTGGCTCAAGCGCCGCCTAACCAAAATGTCATAAAGCGGTTCGGAAATTTCGTCGACGGCGCCGTTCGCCCGGTCCACTAATATTTTATATGTAAATAATTGTTCACGGTCCGCGACCAAACGATCTGGGTTGGTCATTTGAAACTTTAAGGCATCCGCACCAGCTTCGTGCGCGAAGCGAACAAGTTCTTTCGCCGACTCCAGACCATCGTGTGTCGGTCCAGCTTCGAACACCAGGAAGCATGGATGGTTATCACCAATCGGGCGTCCTGCGATATCTGCAACGTCTCTCAATCTCATGAAACTCTAGCCAATCTGGTCAATTACAATGATAAATCTGATTAAATTCAAAGAAAATCTTTCTCGACTCGACCCGTCGCACGCGGCCAAGCTTCGAAATCTGCTGGCGCTTCATTGCATCGCTCGCATTCACCACAGGCGGGTGTGCGGTAAGGACGAACTTCGTGATTTGTGACGAGGTCGTGGAATTCTTCCTCCGAGATACCGAGATATTCCAGGAACAGGTCGAGTGCGGCCGGTCGCTTCCCATCATATTTGTCGACGAGCTTCTGGCCTTCTTCGCGTGTTATATGGCCATTTCGAATATCGATCGACGCCAGGTGCGCTGTGCGCCCGTAACCGCGTTTCAAAAAGCGGATATAGTCGCGCACACCCTGCATGAAGCATTCGATTTTCTCATAATCGTATTCCGGCGGAATGCCCTCCACCTGATCACCTTGCCACCCGAGTTCCTTCTTGATCAATTCCACTTGGCTCTTTGTCTGCCACGGAATATATCGGCCAAGAAAGATTGATTTTGTGCCAGCCTTTTTTAAATCCCGTTTTGCCGGATAGGTGTAAGGCCAGAGGTCACGTTCCTGTACCTCATAATCGGAGATTGAGTCATCAAGCATTCCAATCATGTCTTCGGCAGCAATCCCGCGATTGATCTTCAAATTGAAACGGCGCTGGTCCATTTCCTCCTGCTCTTCGAATGTATACCAGGAAGAATACTCCGCCCCACTTTCCCCCCAAATCACCAATGGAACGTCAAATTTAAGAGCGACCCACATTGGGTAGGCAAAAATCCCAGTGTGGCAGTGCCAGCAGAAATCACCTTTGCGTTTCAACGACTCGTACATCAGCTTTCGCACGATCTGCCAATTCGGGGTAAATTGATGGACATCCACGCCCAATAATCGGAAAGTCTTGAGCGCATTTTCCTGCAGTTGGGGGCGAAAAAAACCATGGTCGAAGCGAACGACCAGCGGCTTTAGTTTCTTAATTTTTACCAAATACCAAAGCGTGAACGTCGAGTCCTTACCGCCGGAAAATGGTACCACACAATCGTAATGTCCTGTCCCTCGGTACTCGTCCAGAACGGCATCCATCCGTTCACCACGTTCCACCCAATCGATCTCGGTCCGCTTATACTCAATTTGACGACAAACCGTGCAAACACCGTCGTCCCCAATCACTAAGGATTCAACGGTTTCTGGCAGCAGACACGCAGAACAAACTTTCATAATAAAACCAACTTCCTGCCGCTTTATCCGGCGCTCTCATAGTCGAGACGTTGCATCATTTCGCTCGCTTGACGATCGAATTCATCAATCATTTCTGCCGACCATTCCCGCCAGTGCGGCAAGACATGATCTCCGCGGCTGTTTATGGGAGTTTTGAGAAGCTCTTCCGTGATGCTGCTCATGGGATGGTCAATTCCCAGAAATGCACGTATGCGCGCGTAGCACGCGATCGAATTCTGGAAGAGCTCCTCGGATTTAATGATCAACACCATCTCTTGGGGCCAAGCTTTCACGCCGTCCAAAATAAGCCGGTAGGTCTCAGACCATAGCCAGGCATTTTTCTCAATAAGGCTGTATGATTCCCATGCTTCAAAGTGCGGGCTATCCGGTAACGGCCTCAATCGGCCGAGCGCAATGAATTTCTCTTGATTGGTAATTGTTCGATCTGCGGAAAGCCAACCAACCGGTGTCGGGTCGGGTATTTCATTGGTAACAACGGAACGGACGAAATCGCGACCGTCTCTGACCAGAATCAAGAGCTTCGCATCCGGAAATGCCGCCGCCAGGTCGCCGACGAATGGCGCGTAGTTGTAGGCGATATCACCCAGTCTTGATTTACCTGAGCAGGCCAAGACTTCAGCCAAATTGCCGCGTGTTTGCAGCAAAATTTTGGGCCCCTCTCGCGGATCGGCATAGGCTTTAAAATTTTGTAGTGTCAGAAACGGAAGCCACTGTTTGCCGGGCGCCTCGATAAGGCGTTCTTTCCCTTCATGGAGGCACACAGTGTCTTTTTCCGAGTTCAACCAATTGGTCAAACTCATGGTGCCGCATCGCCCGGCTCCCGTGCCAAAAAATAACACCTGTTCTATTCCCGTTAGTCCTGTGCCAAATCCTTCCAAGCAATAGAAGAATGAGCGGGAATATTTCGGCCAGCCTTAAGGTTTAGCAATTTGTCTTCGTCTTGCGCTTCGATCAGTTCGGCGACATCAACATTATCGATTCCAATTCGGCGCGGTCGGATCATATTGGTTTCGATCTGACTGCCAACAGGAATATCGACCATTGCGGTTATGTAGCGTCGCCCGGCCAACCGGATCGGTCCTTCGCTGGCACTCGGCGCTTTTCCGAGCGACCCTCGGGTCGTTTCCGCTTCGCGAACCGCGGCCACGTATGCGGCAAATTTGTCCGGTGCTGCTGAAAACTCATGATCGGGTCCCGGAAGCGCATTATCTAAGGTGAAATGCTTTTCGAGCACACGCGCACCGAGAGCGACCGCCATAATCGCAGCAGTCGTGGTCATGCTGTGATCCGAGTATGCAATCCGGCATTGTGGAAATGCGTCTTGCAAAGTCGTCATCGAGAGAATGTTCAACTCGTGCGCCGGTGCCGGATATAGCGCCGTGCAATGAAACAAGGTCAGATCATCAGTACCTGCTGACAGGATCTGCAAAGCTTGGTCAACTTCGCCTAAAGTCGATGCACCGGTCGAAAGATAAACCGGCTTCTTTGTGGCCGCAATTTCCCGCAACAGACCCAGGTTTGTAATATTGGTCGAACCAATTTTAATCTTTGGAAAATCTAATTCTCGAATCATTGCGAGACCTTCGAGATCGACGGCAGTCGAAAACATTTCAATTTCGCGCGATTTCGCGTATTTTGAAATGTTTTTAAAATCTTCGAGGGATAGTTCGACGTTCTCGAAGATGGGCATAAACGCAGATCCAGGTGCGATAAACGATGCCGGCTTGAAGCATTGAAATTTTATAGAGCTGGCGCCAGCCTCTTTGGCCGCGTCGATCAGCTGCTTCGCCAGCTCCACATCACCATTATGATTGATCTCACATTCGGCGATAATTTCTACTGATTCAGTCATGGGTTATCGCTCCTCAGGGGTTAGTAAATCAGCTCGGCTAGGCCTTTTTCGACCCAACGCTCAATATACGCCGTTACTTCGTCGGTAGGGAGACGATGATGCCGGGCAATCTGCGCAACTGATATATGACCGTCAAGATAGCGTGGCAAACAGTTCATAAGCAGGTTCCAACGTCGCCGTAACTCCCGAGATTCATCACTGCCCAAGCGCCGATCCGTGACGGGAAAATAGAGGTCGAACTTGGGATTTGATAAGCAAGGGATACCGTTCGACGTACGACAGTAGAATTTATCATTCTCAAGATGCCGGACAACATCTAAAATTACATTCAGCGTCTCTTGCAGCGCCGCCTCGTTTAATTTTTCTGGGCGATCCGCATCCGAATGATATTCCGCAAATGGGCTGCGCGTAAATTCGATAGTCGGTATTTCTGCACCAGGCGCTTCGAAGACGATCTCATCATTCCCATAGACTGTCCGAAAGGGTCCACCATTAAACATGCCGAACCTCTTGAGCATCACCGCATGCCCAGCGGCATCCATTGCGGAATTTCCACTAAAACTCTCCTGCATGCGGAGCGTACTGTCATTTCCCACCGACTTGAGCAGCAACGCGCCGATAATCGGTGTTTTCTCGGCACTTTCGTCTGCCAGCCAGAACATGGGGCCTAAAAGTTCCGGGGCAATCATCAGTGCATAGGTAAGTCGGCGGTTGGGTATTTCGGCGATAGCATGCATAGCACGAATGCCGACTGCTACGCCCGAGATGTCGTCATTGGCTTGATAGGGATGGCAATTATGGGCGTTCAGCAGGACGGTCCGATCGCTCTGTCCCGGCAGGGTCGTCACGAAGACCTTCATGGTGCCCGGGACGAACCGTGTTGATAGGTCGATGTCGTAAACCCCTTCGACCAAATCATCGCGAAGCGACGACGGCAAGCAGAAGCCCCAATCGACGGGTCCCCGACCATATAATTGCCGCCAGTGATAGGGTACCGCAGCAGGATTCATCGGGTCGACATGAAGATGCAGTAGTAACTCTTCCAAAGCCAGGGGGCCGGTAAAAGACTGTGATTGAGCGATCACACCCAACGGCGAACACGTGCCATCATAGATGAGAGTTCCGTCCTTTCGGATGGTGGCGCGTTCGACGACATGCGCTTCGGGGATTAACCATCCGTTCATCTCCGATCCGGATGCGTACTCAAGAACGTCGAAGGGCAATTCTTCGAGATAGGCCGAAACGGCTTCATCATTGCCCGAGGCCACGATGGAATACGCGTAGGGAAACAATTTTTCGACAAGAGGAAGAACCGGCTGCATCACTTAGTACGTCACAGGGAATAGTGATCCGTCAGGCTCGATCGATACCGCGGTTCGCGTGGCCCGATCGAGAACTTCAAGAGGCGTATACAGCCGGTCGCCCTCGCGAACGGTGTGAATGGTCAGTGCATCTTCGGGGCATCCGATGGCTGCAATCTTCACCAGGCCGCCGTTCGCTGCAACCAAAATACCCTCAGAGGTATTTCTGACGATCAAGCCGTAACAGAAGGGGTGAAACCGGTCGCACGTTTCGACCAATTCGACATCCCGAAGCGTTACACGCTTACCCCGCAAATATGTCATCGCATTATTCAACGGTTCAGCGAACGCGCAACAAAATGCCGCGACATCTGCCGCTACCCAGCGCCAATCGACATAAGCATGAAATTCGGTTAGCAAACGCGGGAAGTATAATTTTTCCTGCGCCGCTTTCTCGTAATTGGTTTTTGAAAACACCTCGCCCCCCAAGAGTTTCGCGAGAAATTTTCGCACAAATTTCAGTGATTCGCCGTTTCGGTATCGAACGTAATCAAGCGGTGTCCGGACGGTCTTGGGAAACTTGTAATATGCTGCATGAATGATGTCGCCGTGATCAATCTCAGGGCCGATTTCCTGAACTACACATCCGCCTTCCAAATTGCCGTTCATAATCTGCCAGCTGTGATGCGCGCCGCCGACATATCGCGGTTGCGGGATGGCGTTATAATTCAGCATTCCGAATTCGAATCCGTCGCGTGTCTCTCTCTTGAATATCCATGCCGGACCGAAGCAAAGCGCTAATTTACCAGGTTTGTCATAAAGAAATGCCCGTTCTTTGGGTATATTTATATCGTTGACATAATGATAGGGAATCCCAATCCGGTCGGCCTCCTCTTCCATGCTTTTGTCGGACAGTGGAAGTCTTCGGTTCGCGTATCGGGGTGCAATGATTAGCACGACCTCACGGTCGTGCGAGTCCAGGATTTCCGCAGCCTCAACCATAAGATCACTGCTGCCGATCAATACGAATGTCTCGGCGCCTTCAAACGATATCGATAGTGAATTCACGCCGACTGCCGGTGCTTACCTAGAAGGACTTCACCAACTCTCTCATCTCCACAATTCCAGTAATTCGGCAACGTTGCTTCAATCTCGAATCCGGCTTTCAAGAAAGCCCTCGTCGAGCCGACATTCGGTTCGTAAATGCCGGCTACAATTTTCTCAAGTTTCAGGGAGTCGAAGCCAAAGTCCGAAATCAGCTGGATTGCCTCCGTAGCAACGCCGCGGCCCCATGCCGACCTCTCTCCAACCACTATACCGATTCCGGCACGGGCATGTTGTTGATTGACTGGCCCAAGGCGAATGTTGCCGAGATGCAAATTCGACCCTTGCTGGAAAATTCCAAAAAAATAGATATCCCGATCCGGTGATGTCCGCAGGTCATCGACAATGCTTTCGCGCGTCATGCTTCGAAACCGGACTTCGAGATATCGCGTAATCTCCAGATCGTTTAGCCAAGCGACATAACTCTCGCTGACATCACTTTCCTGAAGAATTCTGAGATAAACTCCGACACCATGCAGTTGTTGAATTTCAGAGGCGTTGAACATGGATTACCACTGCCGGATATTGCGTTTCCGCGCCTCAAGGTGTCGCTTAATTTGAACGATGTTATTATCGGAAAAAATTAACATTGTGCCGAGCGAAATCGCGTCGATCTTCGTGTCGAACACTTCGTCTACATGATCCAGGTTGCCGGCACCTCCTTCGATCACAAAAGGAGTCTTAATCAAAGACCGAAGCTTGCGAACTGCGTCCAGCGCAAATCCGTTCCGCATACCTTCCCGTTCGACGAATGAGACGCGTATCTCACCGCAACCGCGTTGCTGAACTTCGTTGACCCATGTCTCGACCGGCTGTGAAAGCGACGCGCGGGTACGATGGTCGTAAAGCACGAGGCCTTCCGATGTTTCCTTGACATCGATGCCAACAACCACGGCCTGGCTCCCGTATTGATGGGCCAGATCAGAGATGAGATCCGGATTATCGATTGCAGATGTCGTCACGGATACTTTATCGGCACCTGAAGCCATCGCCTGGCGGGCAATCTCCACGGATGTAATACCGCCGCCGAACGTGAGCGGCGTGGTGCACTCCTCTGCAGCTTTCTTCAACATCTCTATATCCGGAGGGCGATTCTCGCAAGACGCATCGATGTCGAGTAACGTGAGTTCGTCGGCACCCTGCGCATCGTAAATATGAGCCGTTGACGCTGGAGATCCGGCATCTCGGAAGTCCGCATATTGAACGCCCTTAACCAGGCGATTGCCCTTCAGGAGGAGCGACGGAATGATTCTGACTGGTGTCGGCATGCCTAAGGTGTCCAAGCCAAGAAGTTTTCGAGCACTTTTTCGCCTTTAGCCTGACTCTTTTCCGGATGGAATTGCGTAGCGAAGATATTGTCCTTCACGAGCGCGACCGTGATCGGCGCGCCGTAGTTGCTGGTTGCTGCTACATGGCTCTCGTCTGACGCTCGGAAGACGAATGAGTGGGCGAAATAGAAATAGAGATTACCGCCGATCCCATGCAAGGGTGAAGGGCGATCCTTCAATTCAACGTGCGTCCATCCCATATGAGGGAGGCGTTCTTCGGCATCTGCTAGAATGTCGTCGAAGTGAACGACTTCTCCCGAGATGAGACCCAAGCCTTCGTGGGGACCGTACTCATGCAACGTATCACTGAGAATTTGCATCCCGAGACAAATTCCGAGTATCGGCGCCCCTTTCGAAAGGGCCGCTTCCCGGATCGCTTCATCAATCGAGCGTTCGCGCAACGCCGCCATTGCAGGGCCGGCGGCGCCGACACCGGGCAGCACAAGCCGGTCGCTTTCGAGAATTTCCTCTGGTGTTGAGATGATTTTTGGGTCTTCGCCCAAGTTCCAGAGCGTATTGAAAACGGAACCAACGTTTCCAACGCTGTAATCGATAATGCCAATACTCATCGAATGCGGCCCAACCTAAGACGCATTCTTGGCGGGGAAGTCTTTTTCCGGGTCACCGGTTACCCGGGACCATGCGTCATAATCATCCGGAATTTGATTGCACCGTTCGCACTCACCGCATTCCGGCATCACGTTTGGGCTAACGGCGTGAGGGCGAATAATTTCATGAAAACCTTCCTCGCTCAAACCTAGAAAATCCAAAAACAGTTCAAGCGACGCCGGTCGTTTGCCGTCGTATTGCTCGACCAATTTCTCTCCCTCTTCCCGCGTCAGCCTGCCGTGCCGCACATCGATAGAGGTCAGGTGTGCCGTCCGACCGTATCCACGTTTGAGGAAGCGGATGTAGTCTCTCACGCCCTGCATGTAGCATTCGATCTTTTCGTAATCGTATTGCGGCGGCACGCCCTCAACGACGTCGCCTTCCCAACCGAGTTCCTCTTTAATGATCTCAACCTGCCGCTTGGTATCCCATTTGATATAACGGCCAATGAAAATCGACCGTACTTTCTGGCGGCGAAGTTCCCGTGTTGGCGGGAACGTATACGGCCAAACGTCGCGGTCGGTGACAGGATAGTCGCTCACCGTGTTGTCCAGCATACCACCTAAATCTTCCGCATTCAGACCGAGGTTAACTTTTAGGTTAAAGCGCCGTTCATCGGATTCTTCTTCTTCTTCGAAGGAATACCAAGACGAATATTCCTGTCCACCCTCACCCCAGATTAGCAGCGGCGTTTCGAACTTTAGCGCCATCCACATTGGATACGCGAAGATGCCGGTATGGCAGTGCCAGCAAAAATCGCCTCGGCGACGCAAGGATTCGAACATTAGCTTGCGCACCACCTGCCAATTCGGCGTGAATTGATGCACGTCGACCCCGAGCAGGCGGAAGGTTTTGAGCGCGTTATCCTGAACTGTCGGGCGGAAAAAGCCGTGATCAAACCGAACTACCAGTGGTTTAAGTTTTTTGACCTTAACCAGATACCATAGCGTGAAGGTCGAATCCTTACCTCCCGAGAAAGGTACAATACAGTCATAGAGATGTTTGCCGCGAACCGTTTCGAGTTCTTCATCGAGCAATCGGTTCCGTTCGTCCCAATCGATTTGGCTGTGTTTGTAATCGATATTTTTACAGACCGAACAAACACCGGAATCATCAATTACGAGGGATTCAACCGTTTCCGGCATTAAGCATCGTGCACAGAATTTCATTGATTTCTCTTTTACTACTCGAGGGGACGAACGCGTGGTTCTATTAGGCAATTTCGGCGGACTGCAGAACCGGATCAATTTTATTTTTGTGGTCCACAGGCGATGGAAATGTATCGACTAGGGCATCGGCGGCTCTGCCGACCAGCTCTTTTTCTTCGATCACATCGCGGTGGAAGATGCCGCCCGCGCCGCCTTCCTCCATATCGAACGAGTGTTTGATAACCGATCCAAGATATTGCTCACCTAATGCACGCGCGGCATTCTGATCGAAATCGCCAGCTATGACGCGCGACACGTATTCTTTTAAATCGCCGATTTTCTCGACGACCATAACGTGGGGAAGAACATTGTACATGTTGTGTTGGCCGAATGAAATTGTTGGTTTACCCGACACGGCCGCCTCGAACCCGGCGCTTCCTGAAATTGTTACGGTGCACAACGCCTTCTCGATCAGTTCTAAACTGCTCTGAGAATCATCGACGAGGACCACATTCTTCAAGTCACTTATCTGTTCGTAGAAGCTATAAGGACGGCGTCCAAATGTCTTGTTGTTTTCCTTCACCAAAAGCAATACGCCAGCCGGCAGGTATTGTGCCAACGCCATAACCATCCAGTGTTGGTTAAAGAACTCAGGCGACATCATCTGTAATCCCGTTTCAGGCTCCTTATGAAGCGGGAGATAGAAAAACGGATTGTCGCCGATATCAGGTAGTTTCTTGGCAAGACTAGCGCGGTATTTTCGCCGTTGAACATACTCCTCGAAAATCATCCGCAGCATTTCGCTATAGCGATGAATGCCTTGCCCACCCCTCCCAAAGTAAAGGCGCAACCGGACGACATTGTAGTACAGCACCCGTTTCATAACTGTCATAAGGTGACTTTTGCCAAAATACGAATTGGCCGAAAACGTTTTGTAAGGAACCGTCGGTGCCTGTCGTGGCGCATTTCCCGTTTCGAACGTTCGCGCAACATCGGAATTAACGTGGAATTCGTCGTAGGTCCAAATCCAGTAATCGCCAACCCTCGACGCGTCCAGGCGCCGGTGCGGTATGTCGAGCGACTGGGCCATCGCGATACATTCAAACGGTGTTTGAATATTCAGCGTCACTTGCTTCTCAGTTAGTTCGCGCTCCCAGAATTCCATAACCGCACAGTAGTAACGCAGAAAATTGTCATAGTTCCATTCTTTGACCTTTTTGACGGATGGGTAGTATAGACCACCGGCGTTGTAGCCGCGGCCCAGTGCACGATGTGTAAAGGTCATTTGCTGGAATGTGCGCCCAACCTGCTTTTCGTAATGGAGTGCTTTTTCGCGCCATTCCTGGGAACCGGTATTCTCCATTCCCTCCACAACTAGAATGTTGGGGATAGCCGTCACCGTGTCGAAAATACCGTTATCGATCTCTTTCTGTAGGCCTCTGCGCTCCTGCTCGGATTTGACGTAGCAGTGAATTGCGGAGCCGTGCGTTTGCTTTAGATGCCGCGCGAGCGGAATCAACAATCCGGCAAAGGCGCCCGTAATTAAAATCGCGACCGATTTGAACTGGAAATTTGATGGATGTATCTTTGATGGATGTATCATTGTATGCTTCACGTCGAATTCGGCGCTCCAAATTAACGCACGCGCTAATCGGAAAGCTCTCGAATTTCCCCAGCATCAATCCATTCAGCGTTGTTATCCGACGTATACTCGAACTCGTCGGAGACCCGTTGATCGACCTGGGAGGAACCTATCACGCTAGAGTTCGGCAAAATGGTGTAACGATCTTCATGCTCAAGCGTGTATCGCGCTTCATCGGAGGTAATAAGCACCTCATGGATCTTTTCGCCTGGACGAATGCCGACGACAGTCTGGGGAATATCGGTCGAGACAGCATTCGCTATGTCGATCACTCGGGCGCTTGGAATCTTCGGCACGAACACTTCGCCACCGGACATCGTCGCGATCGACGACAGGACGAAATGAACGCCTTGCTCCAAGGTAATCATAAAGCGGGTCATCCGCTCGTCTGTAATCGGCAATACAGGCGCGCCATCCGCAACCAATTTCTTGAAGAATGGGATCACGCTTCCCCGCGACCCAATGACATTGCCATATCGGACGGTTGCAAAACGTCCACCGCCCTTGCCGCTCAGCATATTGGCTGCTGTAAAAATTTTTTCGGCAGCTAGTTTCGTTGCACCATAAAGGTTTATCGGATTCGCGGCCTTGTCCGTCGAGATATTGACGACCTTACGCACGCCCGAGTTAATTGCCGCCTTAACGATATTTTCAGCACCGATGATGTTGGTCTTAACGCATTCGAATGGGTTGTATTCGGCCGTCGGCACGATTTTTAATGCGGCTGCATGAACCACATAATCGACATCCCGGAACGCAAGTTCCAATCGATCCTGATCACGGACATCGCCGACAAAGTAACGCATACATTCGTACTTCGAGAGCGGATACACCGATTCCATGTCGTACTGCTTCTGCTCATCGCGCGAATATACAATGAGTTTCTCGGGTTGGTAGATATCCAGTACCCGAGATACAAATGCGTTGCCAAAAGACCCCGTGCCACCAGTCAGCAAAATGGATTTGCCGTTCAGGTCGGGAAGGCCTTTATCAAAGCGGCGGTATTCGCTCATCATCCTACAGTACCAATTTCGGAAATCACGGATAGGATCGAATCTGCTCGTGAACGAAGACATCGCTACTGATGCTGGCGTCTACGGCTGTATAGCTACCGCACCCGTGTAAACACGGGTTTAATCTAAAGTTCGCGGATATCGACCGTCAGCGAGCGGCTACTTATTGCCAAAATTTTATTTGCTGTCAATGTCTTTGTTCAGGCGACGAATTTTTGATATGGTCATGTGATTGTTCATATTTTTTAGAGTAATTTCAAATGCTTAGCCGATTGATTCGACGCGAGTTCACACTGGAAGAATTGGTCTACGGCCTTGGCGTAGTCAAACTCGGGATGTCTTTCTCGGTTGTCCGGAAAATTTCGGACTTCATTGACGTCGTACGTAATTTAGGAATCTATCGGCACCATCGCGAAAAAGCCGATCTGTTATTATCACGTTATCCTCAAATGCGCGGAACCATTTCACGCGAACTCGGCTGCGGCCGACTGAAGGAAGCGTTAATTCCAGGCTTCGAAGAAATGATGGCCACGGCCAGAACGCTCGTATCGAAGAAGCAGGCTGGCGTCAAAATTCCAGCAGACGAACCGTATATCGACCTCATCGACGACCTAGATCTTGTGGAGAATCCGATCTTCTTCAACGTAGCGACATCACCTGAACTGGTCGCTGCAGTTACGGATTATCTTGGTATTATGCCTCAGTTGCGAAACATTTCGATCCTATTTTCACGACCAGGTGACGGTTTGTTCTCTAGCAAACAGTTTCACCTCGATAAACTTGACTGTGGCATGGTCGGCTTATGGGTTAACGTGATTGATACCTCCTCCGAAAACGGACCGTTCACTTTTGTGCTGGCGCATACAAGCCAACGCGTTTGTCGTCGCTATGGATACGAGCGGCAAACCTTTGTTGGCCATACTCGGATCAGCGACGAAGAAATGGAGGATGTTGTGTCCCCCGATGAGGTAATCCCGGTACAAGGTTCGGTACAAGGTAATACGTGGCTCGTCGATACGTCCCGTTGTTTTCATATGGGCGGTCGCTGCGCGAAGGGAATTCGTGCGACGCTACATATTCGCTACTGTCTGCCTCACAAAATCGATTCGACCTATCTATATCGGTTAGCACCTTGCGATCACGGCCAGCCGCTGGCAAAGGACCTCTTATTAAGAGGTTAATATCCACAAAGTTAGTCGACTTATTTAGCACAACCGAGCTGAAGATAGTCTCCCTCGGGAAATTTGTACCGCGACGGATGGTAATTGACAAAGGACCGGCCACGATATCGTCGTATAATATCCTGCAAATGATTCAGGCTCGTATGTCGATTGACCGGGCTATCGGGTCGGGTTTGTACCGCGGCCAGAAGCATGCGCACCGACGTCACGTCGCCGCCGTGATCACCATTTAGGTATTCACAATCATTGCCGCCGAATGCTTTCGGGTCGTGGAAATCGTGATATTCGGCTTCGGTGAGACGACGCTTCAAACGGCGGCGAATGTCAGCGACATTATTGTAACGACCGGATTCTGCCATGTGCTGAATAATTTTGGCAGGCAGTGGCGCAAGCATGACCACTACGGAACTGCCATTCTCCTCGATGAAGGCAATAATCTTGCCCAATAAATTCAGCATCTGAGGGTCAACCGGCCGGGAGTCAGACCAATTCCCCGCACGCGCGGTGATATGGTTCTTTATCATTTCGAAGTTACGCGATTGAAAATTCGAATCCTTATCGAACCAAGCTCGCGCGTCCAGGAAAGAGCCGTCACCCCGAAATCCGCGGCCGTATTGTATCGCCTGCATTCCAAGCGTCGGGTAGGTTACCCACCTATTCTCATATCGATTGCGATGGACAACGATATCTAAATATTCGGATGGAGAGAGAGAGCCTTCGGCAAGCCAACCGAATGGAGCCAATACTTTGCGGACTGTGATGCGGGCGTCGGTACCGAGCCCATCAATCCGGCGTTCTCGGCGCCCGAATGGAGCGTCCAAAAACCACCAATGGTCGAGTTGTAGGATTACAAGTTCCGGTTTATGAAATCCGTACATGCGTTTCAGAAAATTCAAACCGTCCACGAGCTCTCCCATTACACCGCCAGCGTTGCTGAATGGAGTTGAGAACATTTCTTGGCGGAACTGCAAAGCTCGGGACGAGCCCAGGATGATGACGTGGGGCTGTCGTAATCTGATAAGTTCTAGCTTTAGATCAGGTGTAGTCGCATTTACGGCGGTACCGTAAATCGCTTTCTGATCCGCCATCTGTTCCGCAATCTCCCACGTTGCCGCTGTTTCATCGGCACGCCAGAGCAACGTGAAATTGGCCAATGGCGGAAGGAGGAAAACAGCCAAGCATCCGAAGAAGCAGACGATAAATCCCCGACGCAATTCACTAGAACTCAAAGTAAATGAACTCCTGCTCGCCCGAGATTATCGCGAGAACACCGGCTGAGAAAAGAAGAGCCATCGCCGCCCCCCAAACACGCGAGGCTTGAAATCTCAGCGGAAGCGAGTATCCACTAATCGGATTATTCTGCAGATATTCATTGAAAAAGTACTTACGATCGAAAACCTCGGAAGTGTTTGGCAAGCTCCAAACACCGAGCCACACTGCGATAAGTATGAGATACATTCCCGCCAAATCCCGTAGGCTCGTCAGCCCGACAGAGATACCCAACTCCGGCACGCCAGTCGGCGGCAAACCCAATTCCAAGGCCAGCCTTAAGGGAATTTGCACGCCGTTAAATCCAAACATCCCGGCGTAAAGCTCCAATGCGCCGCTTACCGTTTCCGCTCGGAAGAGAATCCAAGCGATCACGACGGCAAAAAAAGTCAGGCCGCGAGCCGCTGCAATCTCGATCGGTCGGTCGCCCATTCTATAAATCGCCCGGAACAAATGATTGACGATGAGGTAACAGCCGTGCAGTGCGCCCCAAAGCACAAACGTCCAGCCCGCCCCATGCCAGATGCCGCCGAGCACCATTACTGTGAGCAGGTTGGAATAGCGTCGGACAAGCCCAGTCCGATTGCCTCCCAATGGAAGGTATATGCGGTCTCGTAAAAACCGTGAAAGTGTGATGTGCCACCTGCGCCAAAAATCAATGACGCTATTCGCCTTATACGGTGAGAAGAAATTGATCGGGAGACGAATACCGAAAAGGCGAGCTAATCCCACAGCCATATCGGAGTAGCCAGAGAAGTCGAAATAGATCTGAAAGGTGAAAGCCAACGCCGCGCCCCAGGCGTCGAAAAAGCCTATCTCCACACCTTGTTCCGCAAGCAAGAAAATCGGATCTGAATAAGAAGCTATACCGTCCGCGATGACCGACTTTTTGAATAGGCCAATGGCGATAATCGAAATGCCGATGATAAAATTCGATTGGAGATGGCGCCCAACGTAGAGGCGCGGCAGTTGAGGAATGAGTTCCCGAGAGTTGCAAATTGGACCAGCGATCAATTGCGGAAAAAAGAAAACGAACAGCGAGTAATTGAATAGCGCTGTGTGTCGTTTCGAATCTCGAGATACGTCGATGACGTATCCAATCTGTTGAAATGTATAGAAAGAGATGGCAAGCGGCAGGGCAACTGCGGCGAGATCGAATTCCGATCCAGTCACATAATTTATCTCACCGACGATAAAATAGCTGTATTTAAAGTATCCGAGCAGGATGAGATTAAATAGGACGTCTACGGTGACAATAAGCTTGCGACACTTTGGCAGTTTGCTCACTTCTGGCCGGACCAGGTACGACGCCAATGCATAGTTAACAAGGATTGAGAGTACGATGAGGAGGATGTACTCAAGCTTATGATATGCATAAAAAAAGACTGAAAATGTTAGGATCAACACTGGAATTGCCCGAGCGCCTCCCAAGTGCATCAACAGCAGATACGTTAGATACAGAGTCGGCAAAAAGCCGAAAAGAAATATATAGGAATTGAATAACAAAGCTTGCCCTTGGAATGCAAAAGGACTGATCCGCGCCGCTCTTAGCGGCTTGGATTGGACCTCACGGAAAATACGGGCTCAATAACCGGACAACCGAGCCGCTCTTCGAATCCGTCTTGTTCTAACTGTTCTGCAAGCGCTGCGAATACGCCGCCGTATGCCGCCAAAACTAATTGAATATCGGCGTCGTTATGGGCGTAACAAACATTATGGCTGCCCATGATCAATACGTCTCGGTTTAACATTTCCCGGATGAAAAACGTCTTGATTGCTTCCTTGCGGGCTTTGGGATGATCCCCGAAGGATAGTTGCTTCCAAGGTGCCAGTCCGGCCAGGCCGATCGCCTGGCCGAGATTGTGATGAGCAATCAGCGTTTCAACACCTGATCCCAATGTATCGCCTTTCCTCCATAAGCTTTCGATCACGTTTTCCCGGCGCATCTTGTCAATCACTGCTATTGCAGCGGCGAGTGATAGGGCTTCGCCGCCAAAGGTGGACGACCAGAAAACCTCTTCCATATGGCGCATAATTTCCTCACGCCCGACAATGGCAGCCAGTGGCATGCCGTTCGCCATAGCCTTCCCGAATGCAGATAGGTCTGGTGTAACGCCGAAATGAGATTGCCCACCGCCCATCGCAATCCGAAATCCGCTAATGACTTCGTCGAAAATCAAGACTGCGCCTTCTTGATGCACCAGTGATTTGGCCGCCGCCAGATAGGCACCCGAATCCGCGCCGCCGACGACGGGTTCCAAGATGACGCCCGCGAATTCTCCCGGATGCTGTTTGAATAACGCCTTTAACGCGTCTAAATCGCCGAACGGGAACCGATGTGTTAGGGACCCGATCGAATGCGGGACCCCCTTATTGCGCACCGTCGCACCGATATACCAATCCTGCCATCCGTGGTATCCGCCGATGGCGATCCGATCGCGGCCAGTGTGGGCGCGAGCCAGGCGGACCGCGGCGGACGTTGCATCGGTACCATTCTTACCAAAGCGGACCATCTCCGCTGACGGAATTATATCAACGAGTCGCTCTGCAAGTTCGATTTCCAATCCCGTTGCGAGACTGAATGAAATTCCCTTCTCAAGCTGAGCCGTAATTGCCGCATCGACATCCGGGTCGCAGTAACCGAGAACGACCGGTAACAGACCACAAATCAAATCGACGTATTCATTGCCGTCGACATCCCAAACCCGGCCGCGATCTCCACGTTCAAGAAAATGCGGCGCCGCGCCTCTAGGATACTGCGTGTAGGCCTTACTAAACGTCTGAGAGCCCAACGGGATGACGGATTGTGCACGCTCCAACATCGATTTACTGGTGGCGTAGCGGTCTGGGATATTGGTATCGTTCATTCCATACGATCCTACGTCAGAATTGACCTTCCGCATTGTGCCGCACTTAAACAGGAAAGTGCGGTTTGAAGTTCAGCCAACGCGGTTTCACCATCCAGCAGCGGAACTTCCGCGCCGGAGCCAATGGCGGCTACAAAATGCTCCAGCATTTCACAGTAAGCCTGGTTCGCATCAATCTCGGTGGTGTCGAGTAAGACTTGCCAGTCTTCCATATCTCTGGTTTTCAGTTTAACTAGACAGTGCTCTGGTCCCTTGTCGTTACTTTCCCAGGAGATCGTTCCGAGATCTCCGACGATTTCACAACCGCGGCGTTTGGTCGCCCGCAGATAATCGAGTTCGATGATCGAACGTGTCCCGCCGGCATGAGACAGCGTAATACTGGCAAAGTCTTCAACGTCGATCTCGAGATCCGAAAGCCGATCCGCCACGCACGAGACTGAGCTAACAGGACCGAAGAACCAGGTCAAATAATCAATCTCATGAATCGCATCGAGAATGACTCCACCGCCCTTCTGGCGTTGCGCGCAATAGAGTTCCCTGTAGTCCGCACCCGGCCGCATATTGGGCAAGTAGTTGCCGTAATGCGCCCGAGAGAAATATGGCCGGCCCACCAACGGGAGGTTTGCTCGAAGTAACGCTACGGCCGGGTGAAACCGCAAATTACAGGCCGTAAAGACTCGGAGATGGAGGTCTGCATATTTCCGTAAAACGACTGCAACGCCAGCTTCGTCGGCAGCGACGGGTTTCTCGATTAGCAAATGCGCTTGGGCGCTTAAGGCCGCTTCGGCAACGGTGAGATGCGTATCATGGGGGGTGGCGATAATGATACCGTCCGGCCCCCAGGCGAGACCTTGCTCGAGAGAAGTAAAGGCTTCACAGCCACTCGCATCCGCACATGCATTGAGACTTTCAACATTCGTATCGACAACAGCTGCATCGGTCAACGCGGCCGCGTTCATGGCGTGCCGACGACCGATCGAGCCGCAACCGACGACGAGAATTTTCACAACTTTGCCCGTTCGCCGTAAAATCGCGCAAGTTCAAAATCTTCAAACGTATCTATATCGACTGATCTTTCGGCCGGCATTGAGTAGCCTCGGAGTGGTGTGCCATACCAGGCTGAAAATTTTCGGAACGCCTTAATTTTGACCGCGTAAGTACTCCCGTTGTCCAGAAAATACGGTTCGACAACTGCACTCCGACTGCGCACGAGGTCCGGGAAGACGGGCACCAGAGTTCCGTTAGTGGTCAGGCGCATGGATTGATGGATTCCCATCGTTAATTCGGTAACTCCCATGGCATAATCGCAATCGTCCCCCTCGGCAAGATTGGTCGTGCCCCGAATATCCTCTGCGGTCCGTAATGGTGCAGTTGCGTAAAGCACCGTCAGGATATCGTATTGGCGTCCTGCGGCTTCTTCCTCATCCAGGAGCGCGACGCAGACATCGCTTACCCGAGCTTCGGCAGTCGCGAGTTCTGCCGGCCGCCGGGAGATTTCTGCGCCGAATCCGCGGGCAACTTCTTCAATCTCATCATCATCCGTCGACACAATGACCCGGTCGAAAAGTGCGCATTCGAGGGCGGCTTCAATCGTAAACGCGATGATTGGCCGACCGAGAAAATCGATGACATTCTTACGGGGAAGTCGCACAGATCCGCCGCGCGCCGGAATGATGGCGACCTTGCTCATTTCGCTCATACGATTTCCAATACCTCAGCAAGTGCTGTGCACACACGGTCAACATCCGTCGTCTTCATTGTGGGAAAGAGGGGTAGCGACAACGCTCTCCGATAATAGGCGTCCGCACCGGGCAAGCTTAGCTCACCATATCGTTCAGAATAATAGGGTTGTCGGTGTACCGGGATATAATGAACTTGTGATCCAATTCCCCGTTCGCGCAATTCACGCATAATCTGCGCGCGCGATTTTCCTGCGCGCTCAAAATCAATCAAGACGACGTAAAGGTGCCACCCGGGGCTACATTGGAGCGTCCTCGACAATGGGCGTACGCCAGGGAAAAGCTCGGCTAATTTCACATCATAATCAGCAACAAGCGCCGCCCGTTGGCGTACAAAGTCGTCCAGTTTAGAAATTTGCGATAAGCCGAGTGCGCACTGCAGTTCGGTGGCGCGATAATTTAGTCCAATCTCGTGCATCTCGTAATACCAAGGGTTGGCCTGTCCCCGTGCGTCTAAGGCGAGGTCAGCGTTTTTGAACTGGTCCGCTTCACGGACCATCCCATGATTCCGGTAGCGCCTCAGTCGGGTGGCAAATGCTTCATTGTTTGTACTGACCGCTCCCCCTTCACCCATCGTGATGGTCTTTACCGGATGAAAGGAAAAACAAGCAGCATCGCTGTGTCTGCATTCGCCAACCTTAATTTCTTCATTTCCATGTATCCCGTAGGTCGTTCCAATCGCGTGGGCAGCGTCCTCTATAACGGCGGCTCCGAGAGGGCGCGCGATGTCCGCGATGGCTTTCATATCCGGAACTTGTCCGGCGAGATGTACGGGCAAAATCGCTCCGACAGATAGTTTCTTGCCGATGCGGGCAACAGCCTCAGCCAGCTGTTCAGGCCCCATTAACCCAGTGTCCGGGTCGACATCGGCGAAGACGACTTCAGCGCCGACGTGACGTGCCACATTTGCGGTTGCAAGAAATGTCACCGTGGGAACGATTACATGGGAACCAGAACCGATCTCGGCAGCCAGTAGGGCAAGATGCAGCGCCGCCGTTCCACTCGTACAAACAATCGTATCGGCCGCATCGACATATTTGGAAACCGCATCTTCAAATTGTGTGACCAGCGGTCCTGTAGTGAGAAAAGGATTGGTAAGCACATTGGCAATAGCGTCGACATCATCGTTCTCAATGGTTTGTCTGCCATACGGAAGAAATGCGTCTTTCATCGTTTGCTCCAGAGCATCGACCTACGCCTAAGTACCCGTCACGATGGGTTCACGACCCGTTATCTGAGTGGCATAGGCGTTGGCGTACCATTCGGACCGTTGCAACAATTCTTCGTGGGTTCCCGATTGCACAATGCGGCCAGCCTCGAAAACCGAGATAAAATCCGCCCCTACGATAGAGGACAAATTGTGGGCGACTACAATAATGGTGCAATCTGTGTTCTCACGGATACGGCTCAGAGATTTCCCAAAAAGTTTCGCCGAAGCGGCATCCAAATTACTGGTCGGTTCGTCGAGAATCAGAATCGACGCCTGTGCGACAAGTGCCCTTGCGAGGTCGAGTCGTTGCCGTTGTCCGCCAGACATCTTGGTCCCATCCTCGCCAAGCTGAGTGTCGTATCCATGCTTCATAACTCCGATAAATTCGTGGGCGCCGGCAAGGCGAGCGGCCTGTTCAACTTCCGCCATGCTCGCGTCGGCTCGGCCGTAGCTCAAATGCTCGAAAACCGTTACGTTGAAAACCTCCGGTATCTGTTGCACGTAAGCGATGGCCCGGCGCAGGGCGTTGTTGTCGATATGCTTGAGGTCGACGTCGTCAATATAAATATGTCCCGAAGTTGGTTCGCGCAGTCTTGGTAAGAGGTCGATCAAGGTTGACTTACCAGCACCGGACGGACCGACAACAGCGGTCATTCGGCCGGCAGGTATCACCATATTAATCTCAGACAAGGCCGGCGTCGGACTGCCGTCGTATGTATAACTTACATTCTCGAATTTCAGGTATGAGGTGAGTGCGGGCATAGGAGCGGAACCCGTTCTGCGTTCTCGAATTTCCTGTAGGCGTTCAATCGTACGAGCGACTGTCGATAGGCTTGCCTGAAATCCGAGCAAAGTCTGATAAGTATTTGTCATCTCGGTGATGACCGGCATAAGCCTCAATACGACGACTAGAAACATGCCGATGATCTCGATACGAAGTCCGAAATACGTCATGCCTAGATAGAGCAATCCGAAGCCTATTCCGACTGCCATCGGTTCGACTAATGCTGCGATAGTCGCTGTGATTTTGTTGAAGGTCATCGCCGTCGCATAGCGACGGTCGTTCAGACTTTGCATCCGAATAGCTTCCAATTCCTCGCTGGAGGAAAGCCTGATCAATCTGGTTGCGCGAATCCGCTCCGCCAGAAAAATCGATGCCCGGCGATTGGCCGATGTTATCTCTCTGCTGTTTGCGCTTGTTTTCTTCATCAACCCTTTCAACGCCAACACGGTCACAGCGATGACGCCGAGCGACAAAAGTGTCATCAAAGGTGAAAGGGCAAATAGGCCGATCAAATAGATAACCGTCATCACGGCCGCACCCAACAGTGTGACGGGCTCGAAAGCGGCTACCGTGGCACGTTCGACCTCGGTTGTGAGATCGTTCATTAACTCGCCCTGCATCGAGCCTTCTTGATATTCCGTTGTGGCGTTTAAATAACCTTGAAACCCTCGGTCTCGTACGTCCCGAATTAGCGATTCACGGGCTCGGTAACGCACAATCCTTTCGCAGTATATGAAGGCTTGTCGGCCACAGATCACAACGAACCCGAAGCAGAGCAAAGTTCCGAGGGTGGGTTTCGTGGCGAACCATGCAAAGAATGCTTCAAGGTACTCCCAATAAGCCGGTTTCTCAGTCGCCGTGGAAGCTTCATTCAAGATTATGTCGAACACCGGCAATAGGAGTGAAAGGCCGACGCCTTCCGTTAGCACGGTGCCGAGTTTGAGCGCCAATAGGACGACATAAGTCTTGGTACGAACGCCGAGTTGATGGGCGGCGTCGATATCGATGCCGGGGAGACGGAACCGCATTGTCGCTCTTATATGAGTTGTCGGAAGGGAATCAACTTCCGTCCGATTTCGCCAAACGGAAGTTCTCTAGATAGAGTACATCCAAGCCGCTACAGAAGTATGTATGCAAAGCTTCTAGTGGACCGTTCACTGTCGGTTGTTCATTGATATTCAGAGAGGTGTTTAACAAGACCGGTGTGCCGCTTGCGGCGGCGAAACGGTCGATCAATTGATGAAAGCGTGCATTGGTTTCGGCGCGAACGCTTTGCAAGCGAGCCGTTTGGTCGACGTGAATAACCGCTGGGATTTCTTTTGCCGCGGTCGCCTTGGCTGGCAGCGTAACATTCATGAACGGAGATTCGCGATCATGGTCAAAATACCGGTGCTGATGTTCGAACTGTATTGAGGGGCAAAACGGCCGGAACTCCTCCCGATATTTGATCGTTCCGTTGATCCGATTTTTCATATCTGGATCGCAAGGATTGGCGATGATCGACCGATTGCCCAAAGCTCTAGGACCGTACTCCATACGGCCTTGAAACCAGCCGATGGATCGGCCGGCCATCAGGTCTTCGACGCATGGAATCGTCGGGTCTTCATGCGTGCTATAACGCGCGCCAACCTGATCTAGGGTTTGGGTGATCATATCTGCAGAATAACTCGGCCCCCAATAGGCATGATCTAGCGATTCCACTTTGAGGTTATGCTCAGCGCATTTCAGCATTGCGGCGCCGAGCGCGACACCGGCATCGTGCGGAACTGGCGGAACGTAGAGTTGCCTTACGCTCGCTTCCAGTAGCACTTCCATATTGGCTTTGCAGTTGAGCGCGACCCCGCCGGCCAGACAGACGTCCGGGCAGTCCGTGGCCGAGACCGCGTCGCGTACGAGCTGCGTCACAACGATCTCCAACTGCTTTTGCATACTGGCAGCGATGTCGCGATGGCGTTCGGTCAAGGGATTCCCTTGTAACCGCCGGGGCCCCAAAATCTCTTCCAATTCTTCGGTAAAAATACACTCCTGACGGGTTGAAAAGTCGGTCGTGTAAATTTCCGAATCTCGTAGGCGCTTATCGAGCGACCCGTTGAACTCGAATCCATTATCCATAGGACGCAGAATTTTGGCCAACTCCTCCATGTAGTTTGGCTCACCATACGATGCCAAGCCCATGACTTTGTACTCATCATTGGTCATCTGGTATCCCAAATATTGGGTCATCATTCCGTAGTAGAGACCAAGACTATTGTGACGCTCAAACCGGTTCACGGATTCCAGACGGTTGCCCTTTGCATGAAGAACGACACCGGAACTGGAATCGCCGGAATTATCGAGGCAAAGAACAGTCGCTTCGTCATAACCGCTGCCAAAATAAGTGCTCGCGGCGTGGCAAAGGTGATGGTCGTACAGTTCGATCTTCGGGCTATGGCCAAAATTAAATTTGAAATAATCCCGCAGACGCCTAGCATAATGTGGATAAGTGCTTAACGGCGAGCAAACATAATCGATATCTTCGATGGAGATTCTAGCTTCCGTTAGGCAGAATCGCACTGCATTTTTCGGCAGTTCTCCACGCGCATGCTTTGCAAGAGTGAACCGTTCTTCCTCGCTCGCAGCGATTATTTTACCATCTTCAAGCAAGCAGGCGCCGCCATCGTGGTGGCCGTGTTTTAGGCCCGTGCTGATTCCGATTACGTACATTTAATTCGAGACAATCTTTTCACTAATTGGATTCCTGACTCGCGGTTGGGTTTACTACACCATTCGGCGCAGAAGTAAACGGTGCTACTGTTCCTCTAATTAGTTCAATTTCGAGCGCAATTCGATCCGACCATGAACTCAAGAGTTCGGATGACCTGCGTTTTGTTTCCATTGCCAAGCTATCGATTAGGGCAGGATCTTCGATCAGGACCAAAAGTTGGAAAACAAGAGAATTAGCCAAATCTTTTGAATCAACCCTTGGTACGATGGTCGGTGAGAGCAATTCTTCCGTGGCCAAGTCGATATGCTCTTCTATCTGTGCCGATGGCAGTATCATACAGCGTCCAGCAGCAAGTGCTTCAAGGTTCGCATTCGAAAGGTTCCCATGTTTGTTTAGTGAGACGTATATATCGGCGCTGGCGTACCAAATTGGCACTTCTTCGTGCGGCACGCTGCCGATAAGGCGGATGTCCGCCTCTTTCCCTTCGCCTCTGATTTTTTGCGCAATCTCTTCCGTTGCGCTGCCGCTCCCGACAATAACGGCATAGATACTAGCCGGTCGTTGATTCAGGAGTTTGATCACGGCATCGGTGAATTCGTGACAACCTTTGTAGGGCTCGAGACGACCTAGGAACAACACAACGGGTCGACCCGACAGAGCGCACCGCTGTTTCAACGTATCAATTTCCATCGGGCTAACTGGCTTTGGGTCGACACCATTCAGAAGCAAGCTAAAAGGAGTTGTAGGCCCAAGTAATGCCGGAAGCACCGATTCCGCGCCGCTTCCTTCTTCGGTGCAGATTACATGCGAATATGGCGATCTCAGGAACCAACGCTGCAGACTAGTCCAAATGGTTCGTTTGCCGTTCAAGAGTATACGATGGTGCGGGAATATTCCCATGACCCGCAAGACAGTCCGGGTCAGACTGAGGCGTGCGAAAATGCCGCCAATCATAAAATTGGCAAACGAAAAATACGCTGCCGAAGGTTGATGAGCGATGTAGAGGGCAAGACAACGTATCAGTTGCTCGCATTCGGTCACCAGCAATTCCAACCGAAGGAAATTTCCCGGCAGACGCCGATAGGGCAGAATACGGACTAGCCCTATTGGAGAAAGTTCGAATTTCGCGGCCTTCGGAAACGTCTTTGCGGTCTGGCGATCCTTGACCGTGAAGACCGTGATGCAAGACGCGATATTATCCCGGGTTAACGCCTCCAATAGCTTTACGACCGCCGGTACACCTTCCGGCTGCCATACTTGATCTCTGAGGCTGCGGGTTAGCCCGGAGAACAACCTTACAACGACAAGAACTTTCATCGTGCGGCTGACCGCAGCGGCAGAGCGATTTCGCTATCAAAGGAAATATCCATATCGCGTAAATACGCCTCGATATGCCACGAAATGGCATTCCGGTGACCGCGCCGGTCCCGGCGGACGGTCGAGTATGGAACAACTGCGTAATTCGCAACCACGTCCATCCAGTAAGCAAACCAATTCTTTTCAAATTGATGCCATGCGCGACGGCCGAACGGTGCATGCATCGCCTTGGCAAACAAACGGAGCGGGCGCAGTGTCGGTGGACTAATGCGTTCTGGATAATGTAGGCGATCCCACACTCCGCAATAATTCAGGCGCTGCAAGGTTTCGCGATAGAGGTTCTGCCCCAGTTTGAGTCCCACCGGGATATCCCGCCAAAGATCAACAAAATCTCGATCCCAAAGCGGCAACCGCCACTCCAGACCGAGGAACTCGTAGAGACGCTGTCCGTTGACGACATATTTGGCCTGCCTATTGTCATACTCCGATAATTCATAGACAGCGTGTGGCGGATGCGAGCCCTCCAGTTCGCAACCGGATTCCTGTAAGTTCTGTTTCAATAATCGATCGATACGATCCTGGTTTTCCGGCGTCTTCAACGATTCCCAATGGCTGTAGTGCTTCGCGATCAAGGTATCTCTGACGATTGGCCAATTGCTGCCACATGTCGTATTGCCGAGTTCGGCCGGGATATGATTGCCGGTGATAAAATCGCCGGATTGGCCATTTAGAACCACCGAATCCCTCGGAATGAATCCCTTTTCTATTAACGTCGACATCGAATGCAGTTCTTGTTGAAAGGGAACGCTCGAATAGTTTCCGGAATATCTGACGTAGTTTCTACAGGCTTCGGATTGGAACGTCAGACACTGTATCGGCGGTGTCAACGGCACGAAGGTCCACGGCAGTTCGAGGCGTTCTGCGATGCTCCGGCTCGCTTCCGCTTCAAAGTTATGAGGCAGTCCATATGCGAAGCATCGAATGTCAGTATGTCCGGCTTGTCGCAGTCCACTCACAATAAGGCGTGAATCCAGTCCAGCGCTTAATGGGACGACGACACATCGACCTGAAACTTCATCCGCGACCTTTGAGAATAGAGCGTTAAGGCTCTCGGCCAATGCGGTTGGGTAGGTGGACGTTAGTTCGGACGCCTTTCGAGATGGAAGATACCGATAATACCGACGAAAGTCCGGAGCACCGTCAATGGTCTTGAAGACGGCGAACTCCCCGCATTTGAGCTCTTGGATTGCACGATAAAGCGTCTTACCGGAAAAACAAAACCCTGATGTTGCGAAGGTTAGCGCTTGATCCGCATCGATATCGTGTTCGGTTAACTGGAGTCTTTTCCGGATCGTTTCGGCGCTAGAGGAAATAATCCGTCTACTACCTACCTCTCCGTAGAAGAGAGGAATGCTGCGGATGCGGTCCCCCGCCGCAAGGGTAAATTCCGGTGCGGTGTAGATGAGGGCGAAATGTCCGTCGAGACCCTGAACGATGGTTTCTATTGCGTCTACTTCGCCATTGGTCCGCCGCAAGGAAGTGAGAAGCCCGTCGATGGCATGGTTGTATATATAACCCTTAAACCAGAGCGAACACAGGCCTTGGACATGCTTTCGCCATCCATAATCAGAATTCGTCTCAACTTCGATTACGACGCAGGTCGTCGACGTCATTGTCTATTCGTCTCCCGCCAGCAAGAGACGGAAATTCGAAGAGTCTACCGTTTCCGGCAAGCCGAAAATCAGTTCTCGAAGATGCTCGCTCGGGACAATCGGCCGATGCTGGGAATCATAGTCAACCTTGATAATTGCACACCTTTTCTCCAGCAGGTCGCGCGCGGCATCGGAGAACTTGGTCAAGCCCAAGTCCAGCAGTACCATCGGACGGTCGGTACATAAGGATTTCCAAAAAGGCGTCGATTCTGCCCAGTCAAAGACAAGCACATCCGCCCGATCTAAAAAAAATTCGAATGACTCCGGCAAAACCGGCGCTATCTGCGCCATCGGGTGAGGCTTGTTGATAAAGTAACCTTCGGGATGCGGTTTGCAGACGAGTTCAATCGGCCAGTCGTTTAATTGCTCTACAATTTCGAGTTGGAAATTGAGTGAAATGACATCCGGCAATAAAGGTGGGAATATCTGCCGTTGGCCGAGAAGTACGTTACCGCAGAACACCACTCGCGGTCGCATGCCGCGCTTTCCCGACCGCATTCGAGGTACTTGCCGGAAGATCGGATTTCCGTTTGATCCGTCGATATCGAGGTCGGAGCGACCGGCGGCAGCATCGCGCAATGCTTGCTGGTCCGCAATTCCCGCCGCGCCTTTTGTCCCGAGCACGTATCGGCTCGACGCGCACAATTCGAGAAACGCCAAGGGTTCCGGCGTGCCCAGAAATCCGTCCTTTCCGCCATGGCTGAAACGCGTCACCTTGCCGCCTCGTCGCAACACTTCCAGGCCGATTGCCCGAGCCGACCAATTGCCTCCAGTGCCCGACCATAGATCGAGCGGAAGATCGTGTCTTTCCTCTAAGCCCGCCAAGTCCGTTGCCGCGAGGCTCAACCAATTCGCGCACTCCATTTTCAGTAAAGCTGTTAGACGGTCATGAATCGGTGGCGACAATTTGATGTCTTCCATTAACGCGCCGACAATTATCGTGGATAGCGCTTCCATGTCGTGGGGCTTAATGACATTCCGTTGGCGCGCTTCTTCAATAATGACTTCGGCGTGTTTAAAACCAACCGATCCGGACGAACGGGCTGCCGCGCATAACAAGGCATTGTGCGAAATCGCAGTTTGTTCAGGGCGAATGACAGCTTTTGCGAGCTGTATAGGCGGCGTCCAAGAACTGATCCGAGCTAACCGGCGCAGAAAGGGGAACCGGAGGCTAGAATTGCGCGTAAAATAGGCCCGCTCGGAGTCGCCCGGGAGTGTTTGATCGTCTGCATCTCCGGTTAGAAACTGTAAGAGTGGGGATCCTCCGACCAGGTGAATGTTTTCAGCTAAAGCCGCTGATAAATTGACGGCCGTGGACACTTGATAGGCAACGATACTGAGTAGGTTATGGCCGGCCAGCAATGCCACGGATCTTTCGGATTCTTCAAATCCGCGACAAAGAGCCAAGTAACGTTTTAGGACCCCGCAGGTGACTTCCAATAAGGTTTCCTGCGCGACCGGCCAGCGAATATCCCTCCTCCAATCATTTCCGGAGACCGTTGCGGCTAAATCGTAGGGTATCGAAGTTCCGAGCGGCACGCGCATTCGAGATCTGTCTTTAAGATTATTCACACGAGTAGCACCAAAGGGACCCAATTCATCACAAGTTTACACCATTTAAATCAGTGTCTTACGACCCATATTACGTCCCCTGGAAGGATGACATCGTCACGGCACCGCCCGTCATCAAGAACGGCGTCCTGAAGGTGCCGAACATCCCTGGCTGGGGCACCGATCTGAACAAAGCGGAAATCGCCCAGCATCCTCCGACTTAGTGACGCCGCCTTATATTCCTAACACGCCAGCATAACGGCGCGGCAGTGTCGGCTTTTGACAGATTAGGAAAAGTTTCCTACTCAACTCTATCGACGGTGACCGATGCCCTCTTCCACATCGATTTCTCCGCATGGTCAACAAATATTTTCAACGTCACCGCCGAATGTCCAGCTGCCGCGCTGCATTTTAAGCTCATCTCCTACTTTTATTGGAGCCTTCAATCATTATATGCGGTTTAATCGTCGCAACGTAGATGCGACCCGAGAAGCGGCCGGATACCTTGATACTGCCGCTTATAGGTGTGACGATCCACTTAATGCGGGTTGGAAATTCCGGTCTCTCAACCTAATTCTGCGGCGGCAGTCGCCATGGCCTCGCGAGTACGATCAGCGCCAAACGGCTGTGGGGCGGCATACTCGAAAGCAAGAATTGCCTGCATGAGATTCATTTCTTTTCCGTCAAGCACCTGAAGCGATCGTTGCTGAGCGTGTTTCAAAAGCATTGTCGGGGCCGGGTCGTATATAATATCGAATACCAGTGTATTGGATCCGAGCGAAGCCATTGCCTCAAGCGGGAGTGGAGAGATGTGCGGATCTTGGGCGGTACTGCCAACGCTGGTGCAATTGATAACGACGTCCACAGTCGCCAACGCTTCTTTGCTCGGTGGCCATGCGGATACCACCGCCCCGATATTATCCGCAAATTTTTGCGATTTACCGGCGTCGCGAACTGAGCCGGTTAAGCCTCCTTCCGGTCCTAGAGCAGACGCAACATACGCGGCGACTGCTTTGCCTGCGCCTCCCAAACCGAGAAGAACAACGTTCTTGCCGGCTATCGTGCCGGCATTTTTCTCTATGCTCTTGAGTGCGGCTTCACCGTCTGTATTGGTACCCGATAGTCGTCCATCTTTCCCGCGGTATAAACAATTTACAGCGCCGATCGCCCCGGCGGCACCCGCGACGCGGCCATTGAGCCAAGAAGCGACGCTTTCTTTATAAGGTACTGCGACGGCCCCGCCGATGAAGTTCTCGACCGCTTCGAGAGCCGCCAAGAGCGCCGTAAGATTTTCGGCTGCAACATCGAGTGGATACATTTGCACCCCAGTTAATTCATGGGCATGAAAAGCTGCATTCCACAGATGCGGCGACCGGGCGCCTGCCGATGGGTTTTCTCCGATTATCCCCGCGAAAAGCCCCGACGGCACTCGCTCAAGAGTATTTTCGATCAGTTCTTCAAATGCCATGCAATCTTAAAGCACTCGCCGGTTAACGGCGCTTGCGACCTTTTCCATTTTACCCATGAGTGTTTCGAATTCATTGAAATCTATCGGCTGCAATGGATCGACGGCAGCATTCTCCGGATCCGGATGCACTTCCAACATGATCGCGTCTGCGCCGCCGGCAACGCTTGCCAACGCCATCGGCTCGACCCAGGGTCGCCAGAATGTGGCATGACTTGGATCGACCGCGATTGGGAGATGGGTCACGTCTTGGGCCGCCGGCACTACTTGTAAGTCGATTAGGAACCGCGACGAACTCTTATGTGTGTGCGGCACCGAAACACCGCGTTCGCACAATATGACCTTCTCGCAGCCTTCTACCATTGCGTATTCGGCGGCGCCCAGCCAGTCGCGGAGAGATGCGCCATAGTGCCGCTTTATCATCACGGGCTTTCCGGTTTTCGCCGCTTCGGTGATAAGAGGGTAATTCTGCATATTGCGCGAACCAATCTGAAGAATATCGGCAACGCCGCAGACGATATCGAGGAACCGCTCTTCCATGATTTCAGTAATAATGCCGATGCCGGTTTCCTCCTTGGCGGTCTTGAGCCAAGCAATTCCCCTTTCCCGGGTTTCGCCGTACTTCTCCGAGCGATAGGGAAAGGTTAGAGGTTTGAAGGCGCCTCCCCGCAAGAACTGAGCGCCGCTCTTCTTAACTGACTGGGCAGTCTTCACGATAAGGTCTTCAGATTCGACCATATTTGGTCCGGCAAAGACCGGGATCAGATCGCCACCGAATTCTGTGTCGGCAATCGTGAAACGGGATTTGATTTTCTTATCTGTCCTCGCGGCGAGAGGAAACTTCGTGAGCATGTCCTCTTCAGTAATGTCTTTGCCCGGTGCTTTGTTATCGACCATTTTTCATTTCCTCGAGTTTTCGGCCTAATTTTTGGGCACGCGGTTTATCTGCAAGCGATACCCAAGAATTCTGTTCTATGGAGCTATACAGCGCATGAACGATATCAACCGCGGCCACTGCATCTTCCGCCGAGATTGGCGGTTCGTTCTTGCCTTCGTCAAGACATCCGACAATATCCCGAAGCATCGGAATATGCCCCAAACCGTACCCGGTCGGAACCTCCTCGCTATAATTCGCGGCAACTGTTTGGTCAGCTGCTTCTTCGTTGACGAAGAACCAAGTGTCGATCTTGTTGAGCGCGATGCCGCCGATCTGCGCCAGGCCAAGTTCGCCGACGACAGACAAAGAAGCCTCGAAATCATGGGGCCGCGCTGCAGTAGTGACCTCGATCGTGCCCAAAGACCCATTCGCGAATTTTAGTGCTGCCACCAGTGTATCTTCTGCTTCCAGTCGATTTGCACGTTGAGCACCCGCCGCACATACCGCTTCGATCGGTCCACAGATCCAGTTTAGTGCGTCGACATGGTGAATGGCTTGCTGATTAACGACCCCGCCATCCTGCGCCCATGTTCCGTGCCAGCCATCTTCATAATAATCTTGCGTTCGACACCAGCGCAGTCGGATGGCGGCGCTGACGATACGACCGAACCGACCATCCTCCATTGCCGATTTGACCTTGCGGACCGCTGGATTCCACCGGTTCTGGAACACACCACCATACATAAGCCCTTGGTCCCGCGCGAACCGCGCGATTGCGCGCGCACGATCCGGATCAAGGCCGATGGGTTTTTCGCTGACGACGCCAATGCCCATTTTCAATGCCTGTTCCGCGTGATCCAGATGATCTCCGCTAGGGGTCAAGACGAAGACCAGGTCGGGCTTGATATCCGAGAGCATCTGCTCGTAATCGGTAAAGCTCTTTCCGCCCAGCTTGCTGGTGAAGGCATCTGCTTTTTCTTGGATCAGATCGCAGGCCCCAACGCATTCTAGACCGTCTATCTGATTGGTTCCCGTCATGAGCTGGAGATAATGCTGCGCCACTCTACCACATCCGACAAACGCGATCTTATGACTGTTACGCTGGTTCATTTTGAGAAGACCTCTTTGAATTCGTTCGGCGCATTCTAATCGACGCCGGATTCCTGCAACGATTGCCAATCTGCCAGCATCTGAACCGCTATCGCTGCTTCGTTTGCACTGCGGATTTCGACCGCTGCGAAAGGGTCCTTGATTTCGAACACGCCGGTCCGTGGACCAAGGGGCTCACCGTCTCGGAGAAAAACAGGGTGTGTAACGCAACCTAAACCAAAAAGTCCGACGAGTGTATGGCTTTCCTTCAGCTGCCGCGGCATCAGGCGAGTATCGCCCAGGGGTTCGATCCTGTCGTTACTTTCCTGCCATATCTGACGCATCTCGCCTTTCGCGGCGACGAGACTATCGAGACCTCTCTCGACAGTCCGTTCGATCATCGCATCGATCATTCCAGGTGGCCGGAACGGATGGGTTGTCATCATACAAACGACAAGGTCGCCCACACCGTAGGTCTCTTCCATACGATCGAGGGAGTACTGCAAGACTTCCGTTATGTTGATAAAGTCCTCGCTTAGTGCTTCGGGCCGCAGAAAGGGTGCCTCGGCGCCAAGCTCGCGGGCTATTTTGGCCATCTCCTCGTTATCGGTGGAGACGACGACCTTGGAAAGGTGTTTGCTCTGAAGCGCGTCGCGGACGGTGTGCTCATAGAGGCGCCGAACACTGGAGTCGAGAATCGGTCCGCGCACGGGAATAATGGCCGAAACCTGCAAGTCTTCAAGCTGCTGTTTTCCAATATGGCTGGAGCCTTCAATTTCCTCCATGATACGGACGACATTAGCGGCCCGTTCCGCGTCTAGATCCTGATGGATGCCGTGATAATGGAAAACCGATCCGTCTGGTTCGTAAACAATCTTGTATCCGTCCTTCAAGACTCGTTGCGCCCATACCCTGTCTTCGATGTTGCTTACGGTTTCGTCGAACGGATACTTTTCCCAAACTTCGCGCCTGAACGCAGAGTTAGCATTGTGGAAGAAATTATCGCGGCGCTGAATTTTCTTATCCAGCCCGAAGACCAACATCAGGTCGCGCTTGTCGAAAGCACTCGAAAAGGACATCGGTTGTTGGCGTCCATATACGCCTGCTACTTCGGGGTCCGACAGGTCGGCAATCAAATTCGTCAACCAGTCCTGCTCTACCGGTATGCAATGCCCCGATAGGCAAACGAGTATGTCTCCCGAGCTGGCTCTGATACCATCATTGATTGCCTTGCCAGGTATAAATTTGTCAATTTCCACTAATTTAACGTCGTACAGTTTAGCCTTTGCTATCGTAAGATCCGTAGATTGGTTATCGACTAAAACGATTTCGATGTTCGGGTAGGATTGCTTTCTGATCGCGCCAAGGCAGGCGCCGATCCAGCGTTCTTCATTCTTCGAGCGAACGATAACAGAAACGAGTGGTTTTTCGGTCATTGGTTCGGTTTGCTCATAGCGTTTTCTGAAGGGGCAGCCGCTTTAGTCATCATATTATTGAGAGACGCCAGGCCTCGGCCCATATGAGACCGGCCGGCAATTAATGGTTAAACCTGCAAGGGCTGTGGGTCGATCGGCGCTCGACTTGGATCGTTCTTGCGAAGCCATGCTATCGCTTGTTTGGCAAGAAATAAGTCAAATTCCTCGTGAATGTCTATGGCCGTCTCCGTCAGGCTGTTCGGCATAATCTCAACTCGGTCTCCGATCCGCCTCCCTTCGCGCCAGAGGTGGGCGCGGCTCGCACAGGCAAGGCCCGTATCTTCCCGCCAGATGGCTTTGCGGATTTGACGTGAAGAATATTCCCGCATTGAAGGCAGAACGCGTTCGTAGTTTCCGGCTTCAGTCCGATGCCAGTAATTCTTGTGAGTTGCGTAACCGGAAAAAACGCTTTCAAGGTTCGGCGAATCTTTCAGCGTTTTTACAGCCTCTTCTACCCAGGTCGGCTGTCGGAAAATATCAGTCGCTGTAATAAAGACGCAGATATCAAACTCGATCCCGCTATGGGCCTCATAGGCCGCCAACGCATGCCGGAGCGTATCTTCTGTGGTGGTCAAATCTTCCGCTAAATTTGCGGGCCGAAGGAACGGTATGTCCGCTCCGTATCGGCGGCCTCCGTAGCTATCTCTTCATCGTCGGTTGTCAGAAAAATATTGTCGCAGACGCCCGATGCTTGAGCCGCTGCGATCGGATAGG
>MDTB01095112.1_pt1 | contig 37795 bp, 40 predicted proteins | sample 811161 | NCBI WGS metagenome assembly MDTB01 (sample SAMN05326650, study PRJNA326480) | marine metagenome | isolation source: seawater | place: Mediterranean Sea | collected 2009 | reverse complement strand
CGGTTGTAGCGCCAGCTGCAGTGCCGGGTAGCTAAGTATGGACGGGATAACCGCTGAAAGCATCTAAGTGGGAAACCCACCTCAAAACTAGTTCTTCCTTTAGAGCCGTAGTAGACCACTACGTTGATAGGCCGGATGTGTAAGCGCGGCAACGCGTGTAGCTGACCGGTACTAATAGCTCAATTGGCTTGATTTATGCACTGAAAAAAATTTTTATGGAATTATTAATATACGGATACGGAAAACGTGTCGTAAGACATATTTTACCAGCCGCAAAAAAAGTTTTTAATAAAATTTATATTTCTGGTAGAGATGAAAGAAAAATAAAAAAGATTGCTAACGATTTTTCTTGTGATTCAGTAAAAGAGTCTGAATTTAATTCTTTAAAAAACATTACTCATATATATATTGGAACACCTGAACATGTATTCATACCTTCAATAGAAAAAATAAAAAATTTTTATAATAAGGAAATAAATTTATTTTTAGAAACCCCTATAATTGGTCCTATCTATAATTACAAAATATTAAAATACAAAAGTTATTTTAAAAAAATTTTAATTGCTGAGGATTATATTTATTCACCAATATTTGATTGTTTAAAAGAATTGAAAAGGAATTTTGAAATTAAAAAAATTAAAAACTTAGATTTTATAAACTCTGGTTACCATCTCCATAGTCTATCTTTTGGATTTAAACTTTCTAAGTCTAAAAAAATTATTTTCTGTAACAGGTCTAAAAAAAATTATTATTTCAAATTTTATGATCAAAATGTAAATATTTTTAACACTGACAATATTGATAAAAAAATTGTTATAGATACTTTCAATAAGAAGATAACTTTATTCCACTTAAAAAAATTGGGAAAAATAGATATTGTAGTTGACGATAATATTTTAAAAACCAAAAAAACTTTTTCATACGATTTTAATAAGTTGAACTTAAATATAAAAGATAACGATGAACTTTTAAGAGTTTACTCATGTATTAATATGTTCAAAAATCACGATAATGAGAAATTATCTTTATTAGATCATAACATCTATACTTCTTTAATCATAAAATTTATAACTAAATTTGGTTTTTTTTTCGATGTATATTTGCTGAAAAGCAGTTTAGTAAACTCATTACTTAAATTCATTACTTCTAATTTTTATAAATAAAGTAGTCCTTATTTATCTTTTTTTTTAAATTCATTTGAATTTTTAGAATTAAAAATTTGGGTCAGAAGCTGATCAGTATTAATAGCTCAATTGGCTTGATTTATGCACTGAAAAAAATTTTTTCAATTATCAACACAAGATATAGTTTATATTCTTATTTCAACCACTAATTGCAAAATTTAGCTCTTTACTGTTCAATTATTGAACGTATATTGTTCAAATATTGAACATTATGAAAAATAACCAAGATCATTTTGAAGTATTAAGAAAAATTCAAAAAAAACCTAATTCAACTCAAAGAGAATTAGCTGTTGAACTTGGATTTAGCTTGGGCAAACTAAACTATTGCTTAAAAGCACTTCAAGCAAAAGGGTTAGTCAAAATTGAAAATTTTAAAAAAAACCCTAAAAAGATTAATTATTTTTACGTTTTAACTCCCGCCGGAATAACCGCGAAAACGAAACTCACTATAAACTTCATGAAAAGGAAAATGAAAGAATATGATGAGTTAAAGAAAGAGTTAGGCAATTAATGTGGACAGTATTGAAAATTGATAAAAAAAATTTTTCATTTTTAAAAAAAGATTTTGAAAAAAAATTAGGCAAAGATATAAAGTTTTACAGCCCTCGTATTTTTATAGAAAAATTTAAGAATAACAAAAGATATTCAAAATCTTTTGATTTGCTTGGTGACTATATCTTTTGTTTTAATAAAAAATTTATAAAATACGAAAATACAAAATTGTTGAAATATTCAAGAGGTTTAAAATACTTTTTAAATGGATCTGAAACTTCTCAAACAGAAATAGAAAATTTTGTAGAAATTTGTAAAAAAGCAGAAAATGATAAAGGCATCATTTCAAATAATTTATTTGATCTTCAAATTAACAAAAAATATAAATTTTTAAATGGCCCTTTTGTAAATCAAATATTTAAATTAATTGAGATACAGAAAAATAGGTTTTGTTTTAGTTTTGGTAATTTTAAATCATATATTGACAATAAAAATATTTTGATTAGACCAATATAGTAATTATATGTATAAATTTGTAAAAAGTAATCGTCTTTTTGCGAAGTGCGGAGCAATGGAAATATTATGATATTTATCGCTGAAATAGGAATGAATCATAATGGAAATATAAATTTATGTTATGAACTAATAAAACAAGCTAAGTATGCAGGGGCTAATATAGCGAAATTTCAATTAGGCTGGAGAGATAAACCTGGTGAAATAAATCATATCACTGAAAAAGATTTAAAAAACATTTTATCATGGGGAAAATATTTTAGTATTGAAATAATGTTTTCAATTATAACAGATAATGCTTTCAAACTAATAAAAAAATTTGATTTTAAAAGTTACAAAATAGCCTCTAGAACAGTAGTAGGAAATAGAAATTTAGTAAAAAAAATTTTGAAACAAAAAAAAACAACTTATATCTCCCTTGGTATGTGGAATAAGAAAAAACTTCCATTTACTAAAGCCAAAAATATTAAATATTTATGGTGTAAGTCCACATATCCTAATACAATTAAAGATTTAAAAAACTTTCCTTTAAATTTTAAAAAATCTCCATACGATGGTTTCAGTGATCACACTATTGGAATTGAAACGTCATTACTAGCTATAGCTAGAGGTGCACAAATAATAGAAAAACACTTTACATTAGATAAATCTAACACTTCAATTAGAGACCACGCATTGTCAGCAACACCAGATGAATTCAGGACTTTGGTAAACTTAGGAACAGAAATAAATAAAAAAATTTTACATGGAATTTAAAAAAAAAAAAATTTTAATCACTGGATCTGCAGGTTTCATTGGTTTTCATGTAGCAAAATTAATGATGAAAAAAAATCATGAAATTATCGGAGTAGACAATCTTAATAATTACTATGATATAAACCTTAAAAAAAAAAGAATTAAAAATCTAATAAAATTATCAAAAAAAAAAAAATTTAAGTTTACTTTTCACAAGATTGATATCTCTAACTCGAGATCGTTAAATAAAATTTTTTATAAATACAAATTTACCCATGTAATTAATCTTGCAGCGCAAGCTGGTGTAAGATATTCACTGATAAACCCAGATAGTTATGTAAAAAGTAATTTATTAGGATTTGCAAATTTGATCGAACAATCAAAAAACCACAAGATTCGACATTTTCTCTATGCCAGCACTAGTAGCGTTTATGGTAACAATAGCAAGTTACCTTTTAAAGAAAGTCATTTAGCAGATCATCCTATTCAATTTTACGCCGCAACTAAAAGATCGAATGAGTTAATTGCACATGCCTATAGTTCTTTATTTAAAATACCAACAACAGGACTGAGATTTTTTACAGTTTATGGTCCTTGGGGTAGGCCAGATATGGCTTTATATAAATTTACTAAAAATATTATGGATGGAAAAAAAATTGAAGTGTTTAATTATGGAAATCATGAAAGAGATTTTACTTATGTAGAAGATATTGCAAAAGCAGTTAGTAAATTATGTTTTAAAATACCAAAAAAAAAAAAAATACTGAAAGAAAGTAACCCCTCTTCTAGCAAAGCTCCATTTGAAATTTTTAATATTGGAAACAACAAACCTGTTAAATTAATGCATTACATTAAGTTAATAGAAAAAAACTTAAACAAAAAAGCTAAAATTAAGTTTCTACCTATCCAGCCAGGAGATATAAAAAACACCTTATCATCAAATATTAAATTAAATAATTATATTAATTATAAACCAAAAATTACAGCAGAGTCTGGGGTCAAAAAGTTTGTTGATTGGTTTAAAAAATATCATAAAAAAAACTAGTGCTAGTTCTTATTCAAGCAAGAATGAATTCTAAAAGATTTCCAAAAAAAGTATTATTTAAAATTTATAATAAAGAAATTTTATCTCATGTAATCTCAAGAATCAAAAAATGTTATAACAATGTGAACATAGTTGTGGCTACATCAAAAAAAAAATTCGATTTGCCTATAATAAAATTATGTAAAAGGGAAAAAATTAAATATTTTCGCGGTGAACTAGAAGATGTGGCCAATAGACTCTTATGTGCAGCAAAAAAATTTAAATCTAAGCACTTCATTAGAATTTGTGGAGATAGTCCATTAATTGACCCAGTTATTATTGATAAATTAATTAATATTTCAAAGAAGAAAAAAAAATTCGATCTAGTAACGAATAGAAACGATAAATCTATCCCTCCAGGTCAAACAGTTGAGATAATTAAAACAAAATCACTGGAAAAAGCATACGAATTATTTTTTTTAAAAAAACACTATGAACATGTTACAAGTTTTTTTTACGAAAATAAAAAAAATTTTCTAATATTTAATACGTCGTTATTTAAAAAAAAATCAAATTTAAAACTAACAGTTGATAATAAAAATGATTTAAAAAAAATTAGAGGCCTTTTTAAGAAAATAAAAAATAAAAAATATTTTGGAATTAAAAAATAGAAAAAGTTTAATAAAATAAAAATATGTTTAAAAAAATTTTTGAAATTATAACATTAAATAATGGTTTTTGGACAGCATGGGCAAAATTGAAATTTTTAATCCACGGCGTCAAATTTGGAGAGAATTTGAAAGTTTACGGACCTATATTTCTAAGAAAAATATCAAATACAAATCTTAAAATCGGAAGTAATGTAATTTTTTTACCCAATATTGAATTTAAATTAATTATGAATGGAGAAATAATTATAAAAAATGGTGTTCAAATAGACACTTCTTCTAGAATAGTAGCAGCAAGAAAAAAAATTATTTTAGAAGAAAATGTTCATTTAGGTCCTTTTTGTATCATTAATGGAGGCGAGAATGTAATTTTTGGAAAAAATACAATTACTTCTGGTCATTGTAGTTTTAATTCTTCTGAACATACTCTCTCAAATAACACAGGCAAGTATTCGGATAGTTATAAATATGGACAATTGACAATAGGAGAAAATTGTTGGATTGGATCACATGTAATTATGGTTCCAAATGTAAAAATAGGTAATAATTCTATTATAGGAGCCCATTCTTTTGTTAATAGTGATTTTAAAGATAATTCTGTGGCATATGGGATACCAGCAAAAGTGAAAACAAAACAATTAAATAATGAGTAATTTAAAACACCGTTGGAATACAGATCATTATGAAAAATATACTAATTTTTTAAACAGAATAGACTTAAATAAACTCTATCCTTCTGAGTCTTGGTGTTTATATAGAATTTTAGCAAAATCTAAAGATGTTCTTGATCTTGGATGCGGTAATGGAGCAATGTCATCTATAAGCAGAAAAATTAATGATAAAATAAAATATTATGGAGTAGATCACCAAAAAAATTTAATTTTAAAAGCTGAAAAAATTTTTCCGCATTCAAAGTTTAAAAATAAAGATCTAACCGTATTTTTAAAAAATCAAACAAAAAAATTTGATACTGTAATGGCTTGGTCTGTAATTAAATCTTTTAAAAATTGGAAATTTATATTAAAAAAGATGATTAACTCTTCAAAAAAATTTGTAATTTTTGATCAAAGAGTAGCTAACGTAAATTTTATATCTTTTGATAGCAAAATTTTATCAGCAAATTACGGTGGAATCAAAGGACCTTTGCTTTGTATTAATTATAAAAAGTTAAAAAATGAGTTATTACGATTTAAAAGATATTTTTCAAAGATAGAATTGATGGCATACCAAAGCGAATGGGGTAAAAATATCAATTTTAAGTACAAAGACAAAATAGATACATTTGTTGTGACTGTTGTAATTCATTTAAAAAAGAAAAAAGGAGAAAAGTTTAAAGGTGTATATGAACAACTGCCCTTAAATTTAAAAAAATGATATGCGAGATAAAATTTTTAATAAAAAAAAAATGAAAGTTAGTGATTTTAAATTCGATACAAAAGTTGTATCGGCATTTGATGATATGATTGCAAGGAGCGTTCCCTTTTATAACGAAAGTCAAGATACAGCAGTTAGACTGGCAAAAGAATATTATAAAAAAAACACAAAAGTAGTTGATATTGGATGTTCAACTGGAACAACTTTAATTAAGCTATTTAAAAAGCTTTCAATTAATGAAAAAAAAAAAATATTAATGGTTGGATATGATTCATCTAATCCAATGATTAATGAGGCAAAAAGAAAAACAAAAAATAAAATTTTTAGTAAAAAATTTAAATTTATTAATGAAAAAGTACAAAATTTGAAAATTGAAAAAAATGTTTCAGTATGTTTTATGAACTATACACTCCAGTTTATTAGACCAATGGATAGACAAAATGTTGTCAGCAAAATTTATAAATCTCTTAATAAGGGAGGTGCGTTTATTTTTATGGAAAAAATTTTGAGCAAAGAGTCAGACATAAATAGAGTTTTTATAGAAGTTTATCATAAGTATAAAAATGAGATGGGCTATACAGATATTGAGATTAAAAAAAAAAGAGAAGCATTAGAAAATGTTTTAATTCCATATAGGGATGAGGAAAATTTGAACCTATTAAAAAAATCAGGCTTTAAAAAAATTGAAAAATTCTTTAAATGGTTTAATTGGTCTGGAATGATAGCAGTTAAATAATTCAAAAGTAATTATAAAAAATATGTGTGGAATTTTAGGAGTAGTTTCTCCTCATAAGAGTGAAGTTAACTTAAATAGTTTGCAAAACTTAATGCATTCAAGAGGTCCAGATGATTTTAAAGTATTTAATGATAAATTTAATGACAAAATAATTGAGATGTATTTTTCTAGACTCTCAATTATTGATTTAAATCAACGATCATCACAACCTTTTGAAAAATATAATAAAATATTAATTTTTAACGGTGAAATATATAACTTTTTAGAGATCAAAAAAAAGTTATCGTCAAAATATAAATTTCAAACTAAATCAGACACTGAGGTTTTGTTAACAGCATATGAGGAATGGGGTTTAGATTGTGTTAAATATCTAGAGGGTATGTGGGCTTTTGCAATCTATGATAAGCAGAAAAACAAAATAATATTATCTCGAGATAGATTTGGGGAAAAGCCATTATATTATTATAGAAAAAATAAAACTTTAATTTTTGGTTCAGAGCTAAATTATTTTAAATTTTTTCTGAAAGAAAAACTTTCAATAAACGAAAAAAAGTTAATCAATTTTAATTCATTTGGCTATAGATCTTTTTTCTCAAATAAAGAAACTTTTTTTGAAGATATTAATTTTTTTCCAAAAGGAGAAATATGGTCATTTGACAAAGATTTAAAAATCATTTCCTCTGATAAGTACTGGTCGTTAAATTATAAGCCAGATAGTAATATTACTTTTAGTGAGGCTGTAGAAAAAACAGAGGAATTATTAATAAATTCTCTAAAAATAAGATTAAGATCAGATGTTAATATCGGAATAAGTTTATCCGGTGGAATAGATTCAGGTTTAATTGGCTCAATCATAAGTAAGAAATTTAATTTGAAACTGGACACTTTTAGCATTGTAGATGAAGATGAAAGATACAATGAGGAAAAAAATATAAATGAAATTATAAAAGATAATAATTTTGGAAAAAATTATAAAGTAAGTTTAGATAAAAATAACTTTGTCAATAATTTAAGGGAATTAGTAAATTACCACTCTTCACCAGTAGCAACTATTACCTCATATATAAGTTCGTTGCTTTCTAAAAAATTTAGTGAAACAGAAAATAAAGTTGTATTATCAGGTATTGCGGGCGATGAACTTTTCCTGGGATATTATAGTCACTATCTTTTTTGGCTATTAGAGAACAAAGAAAATAAAAGATTTAAAAATTTAATTGATGATTGGAACAATGTTACAGGCGCACATGTCGAAAATCCATTGATTAAAGATATAAACAAATTTATTCAAAAACCTAACAATGATCACTTATATAATGATACAAATTTTTTCTTAACTTTAATGAAAAAAAAAAATCAAAATTATAGTCTAGAAGATAAAAAACTAAGTAGCTCTCCACTAAGAAACAGAATGATGAATGATTTATTCTTCGATGTTGTTTCAGTAGTTTTACATCAAGAGGATTTAAATTATATGAAAAATTCGATTGAAAATCGATGCCCGTTTTTAGACAGTAATTTAACAGAATTTGCTTATTCAATACCAAATAAATATTTAGTTAAAGATGGATATACTAAAAGCATCTTAAGAGAAATTGGTAAAAAATACTTACCAAGCAAAGTTAATTTTGATTCTCGCAAAAGAGGTTTCAATGCTTCAATACTATCATTATTTGATATTAAGAAAAAAGAAAATTTAGAATTTTGTCTAGATAAAAATAAAATTTTTGATTTTTTTGATAGAAAAAAAATTGAAGATTTGTTAACCAAAAAAAAATTTAAAACTAATAGCTTAAGTAAATTTTTATTTTCTTTTTTATCATCTAAATTATTTTTAGAAAGTGTATAGTGAGACCCGAAGTAACAATTTATATTACTAACTATAATTATTCAGCTTATTTATCAAAAGCAATCGATAGCTGCTTAAAGCAAACTTTTAAAAATATAGAAATTCTTATCATTGATGATGGATCTACTGACGGATCGAAAGAAATAATTAATTCTTACGCCAGCAAAAATCAAAATATCATACCTATATTTAAAAAAAATCAGGGCTTAATAAAAGCCTGTAATACAGCTTTATCATCTGCTAAAGGCAAATTTATAATTCGGTTAGATGCAGATGATTGGTTTGATAAAAATGCAATTAAGTTAATGGTATATGAATTAAATGATGATAAGAAATTACAAATAATTTTTCCAGACTATTATGAAGTAGATAAGGACGATAATATTCTTAGATCAATAAGACGTCATGATTTTGAAAAAGTCAGGTTATTAGATCAACCGGCTCATGGAGCTTGTACCATGTTTAGAACTAAAACTCTAATTTCAGATGGTGGGTATGATGAATTCTTTAATTGCCAAGACGGTTTGGATATATGGCATAGATTTATAAAAAAGCACAAAGTAAGAAATTTAAATATTCCTCTTTTTTATTACAGGAAACATGAATTAAGTATAACTAAAAAAAAACATAAAATTTTACTTAACAAAAACAAAATATTAAAAAAAAATATTTCTTTTAAAAATAAAAAAACCGTTGCTATACTGCCTATAAGAGGTCCAAAATTTGATAAATTTTCTAACGTGTTTAGATTATTGGGAAAAAAGAAAATAATTGACTGGACGCTTGAGTATTTATTAAATGTAAAGCCTAAAATTGATGTTATAATTTCAAGTCCAGACGATAAAGTATTAAAATATATTAAAAAGAAAAAAAATCCTATACTAATTGCAGTTTATCGGTCATCAAAACTAGCATCAGCAAACATTTTACTTGGCCCCTCAATATTGGATGCATTAAAGAAGTATAACTTAATAAAAAAAATCAAACCAGATTTTGCGATTGTTACGAAATTAAACTCACCTTTTATGGATTGTAAACATATTGAAAATGCCATTAATACAATTAATATTTTTGATTTAGACATGGTTTTAGGAGTCTCAACTAATGACAAAATGTATTTTAATCATAACGGTCAAACTCTAGTACCTTTAAGAACATATGATAGAGATACTTTACTTAATACTGATGGATCAAAGATAAACATTAAAATTGAAGGAGAGGAAATATACTTTAATTCAGGAAATTTTATTATTTATAGAGCGAAAAACGTTAAAGATTTCGATGATTTTCAAAAATATAGAATTGGACATGAAGTATTGGACAGTCTATCAGCTTTTGAACTTAAGGGTGAGTTTGAGCACCAATTAGCATCAAAAATAAGTCAAAATTTTAAAAAATTTTCAAGATTTTAGTATGAATTTTCAAGAGAGTAGCTATGAAGTATTTAAATTTAACAGTTTTTTTTCAAAAGCAATTTGTCCAAAGATTTTCATAGATAATAAAAATAAATTTTTATTTTTTGCTGGTGAAAAAAACGATCGATTTACAAAAATATTTAGAATCAACTTGAGCAATAAAAAAGAAAGTAACCCTAAAATTTGTTTTGATATTCAAAATAAGTTTCAAAGAGTTCTCTCACCAGATGTAATTAAGGGTAATAAAAAATTTTATATGTTTTTTGAGGGAAAAATTAATAAAAAGACAGGAATTTTTTTGGCAAGCTCAAATAATCTTGAAAATTGGAATATTAGCGAAAAACCATTAATGTATAATAACAATCAACCTGTAGATTATGGAGCGCCCAAGTGTGTTCCACATCCTGAGTCTGATGGATATTTTTTGTATTATTACAAAAAATATAATTCAAAAAAAAATATATATCTTTGTATCTTAGATAAAAATTTTGAAATAGTAGAAAAATTTGAAAAACCAGTAATATTTTCCGAGTCAAATTTTGAAGAACAAGCAGTATATAGTCCAGACGTACATATTGAAGAAAATAAATGGATGATGATTTATGCAGCCTGGGGTCAAAAACCCTTGAAAGGAATAATCATGAAAGCTGAGTCAAAAGATGGAATAAATTGGACGAATAAAAAAAAATTTTTAGAACCATCTATTTTTGAAGATATAAAACATTGTTCCGAGCCATGTTTAGTAAAAGAAAATAATGTTTTAAATTTATATTACGAAGGGTGTGATATTTTCAATAAATGGAAAATAATTAGAAGAACCTCTAGCCTAAAGTGATTGGTTTAATTGATTATAAGTTAAGTAATATTAATTCAGTAGCAAATGTTTTAAAATTACTTGAAAAGAAATTTAGAGTGATTGAAAAGTATCAAGATATTTCAGATATATCGATGATAATTTTGCCTGGAGTTGGCTCATTTAAACAAGCGATGGAAAATATAAAATCTCAAGGCTTAGATAAACTTATAAAACTAGCCAATGAAAAAAAAAATAATAATATTTGGTATTTGCCTTGGCATGCAACTGTTTTATGAAAATTCCGAAGAGGACGGAGGAAGTGATGGCCTGGGTCTTATTAAAGGATCTGTGAAACTGATAAAAAAAAACTCGAAAGAATTTAGAGTACCTAATATAGGCTGGCGTAGATTAAATATTTTAAAGAAAAATTTGCTTTTCGAAAGTATTGATGATCTTAGTGCATTTTATTTTGTTCACAAATATGAATGTCATACAGAAAATAAAGATAGTTTAATTGGAAACATTGATTATTCAAAAAAAATAGATTCAGTCATAAATTTTAAAAATGTTTATGGAACACAGTTTCATCCAGAAAAAAGTCAAAAAACTGGTATAAAATTAATAAATAATCTAACTCAAATTCTTAAATGAAATCTATCATAAGATTACTCCCAGTTTTGTTTATAAAAAATGGATTAATAGTAAGAAGTGAAAAATTTTTAAAACATCAAGTAATTGGAAATGTTTTAAATCAAGCTAAAAGGCTAAATGATTATGAAGCCGATGAATTAATTTATATTGATATAAGTAGAGATGATAAATATGATCTCGGTCGTGATGACTTATCTGTTAAATCTCAAGGAGATATAATAAAAATTATTAATGATATAAGTGAAGTTTGTTTCATGCCACTTACTTTTGGCGGAAAAATCCGCTCGTGTAATAAAGCTGTAGAGATGATCAGAGCTGGAGCTGACAAAATAATTATAAATTCAATTCTTTTCGACAATGAAAATGAAGTAAAAAATATAATTAAAGAACTTGGATCACAAGCAGTAGTCGCTTCTGTTGATTATAAGGTTATAAATAAAAAAGCAATTTGTTTTAAAGAATTTGGCTCTGTAAATACCAATATTCTTTTAGCGGATTTTATTAAGAAAATAGAAAATCTTGGAGTTGGGGAAATTTTTTTACAAAATATTGAAAGAGATGGGACCAAAGAAGGTTTTGATATTGAAACCATTGAAATAATAAATAAAATTACTTCTCTACCAGTGATTGCTTGTTCTGGAGCTGGTGACGACGAGGATTTTATAGAGGCATCTAAAGTTCAAAACCTTTCTGCAATTGCAGCAGGAAATTATTTTAACTTTAAAGAGAGATCATACCCACACGTAAAAAAAATTTTAAAAGAGAAAAAAGTAAATGTCAGATAACAAAAAAACAAATATCAAGAAACCAGATGTAAAATTTTGTAGTAGCTGTGTCTACCCATCAAGTTCTGCGGTAAGTTTGGAGTTTGATAAAAATGGAAAATGTTCAGGCTGTAATATTTCTACCGAAAAGGAAATCACAGACTGGCAAGACAGAAAACTTAAACTTAAAAAATTATTTAAAAATTACGAAAAAAAAGGAAACAAACATTATGATTGTATAATTCCTGTTAGTGGGGGAAAAGATAGTTATTTTCAAGCTCATATAGTCAAAGAATTAGGTTATAACGCGTTATTAGTAACCTATAATGCTAATAATTATACAGAAACAGGACTAAAGAATGTTCAGAAAATGAGAGAGTCCTTTGGTTTCGATCATATTTTTTATACACCGGCAGTAAATACTTTAAAAAAATTGAACAGGCTAGGCATGCTAGTTATGGGAGATATGAACTGGCACGCTCATTCCGGAATTTTTACATATCCAATCAGAGTTGCAGTTGAAAAAAACATCCCACTAATGATTTGGGGTGAGCACGGCAGAACTGATGTGGGTGGAATGTTTTCACATAATGATTTTATAGAATTTACTTATAGAGACAGATTAGAACATGCATGTAGAGGATTTGAGTGGAATGACATGATTAAATTTGGAGAAAAGTACGGTGAAAGTCTTACCGAAAAAGAAATGTATGCATGGATTTATCCAAGTGATGAAGAAATAGATAGAGTTGGTGTAAGAGGAATATTTATATCGAATTACGTAAAGTGGGAGGCAAATGAACACCTGAAACTTGTAAAAGAAAAGTATGGTTTTTTAGAATCAGAAGTTGAATTTGAGAGAACTTACAGAAGAATGTCTAATTTAGATGATATGCATGAAAATGGACTTCATGACTATTTAAAATTTATTAAGTTTGGCTATGGAAGAACATCTGATCACGCCTCTAAAGACATAAGGGCAAATTTAATGAGCAGGGAAAGTGGGGTTCAAGAAGTTATGAAAAGAGATCATATTAAATCAAATGATCTTATAAGGTGGTTAAATTATGTGGGGTGGGATGAAAAAAAATTTGATGAGGTATGTGATCAGTTTAGAGACCCAAGAACATGGTGGATAAAAAATGGAAATTGGATGAAAAAAGATATCGATGGCAAAGAAAAAGAATACGGCAAAGTTGTATTACCAAATAAAATGTGGAACAAATTTTATATCGAATAAACATTACCAATGCATTTTAAAGAAAAATTCATAAAAAAAACCGAAAGTGAAATAAACAAGATTTTAAAAAATTTTTTATTTCTACATCATGCATTTGATTTTCGAAAAAAAAATTACTCAAACCATCAAAACAATATTTTCATTTTACGAAATGTTTATAACTATGGAAATTGCAAACATATAGCAATGATCGTGTCTAATTATTTGAAAAGAAGAAAATTAAAACACCAGTTTAGTCTCATGAATGGTTTTAATGAAATAAACTATTCTCACATAATTATTAAAGTTCTTTTTAAGAACATAGAATATTTTATAGACCCTATTTCATTAATGATTAGACAAAAAAAAAATAATTCTACTTTAGTGAATTCTATTGGTAAAAAAATTTATGAAGTTAATAAAGCTCTTAAATTAGGAAACGAGCATCCGCGATTGAGAGATTTTCTTGATATCAAAAAATTTTCTTCAGCAATGTATTTCGCAGATAAAAAAATGGACAGAATAAAATTAAATTATATTTGTAAACCAAGAAGTATAAAAACAAATAATTTTTTTTATCAAAAAAAATTATCATCGAAAAAAATTATTGTTGATGAAATTATTAAGGAAAATTTGAATATCAAACACTATAAAAATTATGTTCATAACAGAAAATTAATCTTAAAAAATATAAATAAAAAAACTTTTACTCTGAATGATTTGTATGCACCAATAATTGATCTAAGTATAGAATTTGAAGAAGCAAAAAAAGTTAAATTTCAATTAAATAAAAAAAAATACTTTTTAAACAAAAAAAGAGAATTTAAATTAAAATTTACTATCGGAAAAAAAATAAAATTATTTAATAATTTAAAAATATATTCTAACACTAAGATAAAAAAAGTTGAGGTTACATTTTTATCCTATAAGCCTTTACTTATTAATAAACATTTTTAATGAATATTGCTCTACCTGTTGAGTGGATATCAAGAGAATTAGATAGTAAATTACTTTTGATATGTCATTTAATTAAAAATTCGAAAAAAAAAAAGATAAAGATTTTTTTTGGTGATCAAAAACTATTAGGAAAATTTTTATCGTCGAAAAAATTTTCACCTTTTGTATGGATTTCTTCCGGTGTCGATCAACAACTAAGTGCTTATTTAAACTTACTTAAAATCGAGGGCTTATTTACATCATTAGATGAAGAAGGCGGTATTTTTACAAAATATGAAGAAGAATATTATCCAAGACATTTAAGAGGAAGAGATAATTCACATTTCATCTCTAAATTATTTATTTGGGGCAAAAAAGAATATTTTAAGTTTAAAAAAGATTTCAACCTTATTTCAAAAAATGCATTGATATTGTCAGGTAACCCTAGATTTGATTTGGCCAATAAAAAATATAAAAACTTTCACTTTTCTAAAAATAAAAAAGTTAACGTCTTAATTAATTCAGCTTTTGGTACTGGTAATAGCGATATAAATATAAAAGATGAAAAATTATACTGGATGTCTAGAGCAGATAATTTTGATTTTAAGAAAAGCTTCGATTTTTTAGATCCTATTTACACATATCAAAAAAAAAATTTTCTTCCTTTTTTGGAAGATATAAAAAAATTAGCTTTAAAATATCCAAAATTAACCTTTGGAATAAGGTGCCATCCCGCGGAAAATAAACAAGTGTATAAAATTTTTTTTAAAAAAATAAAAAATTTTAAAGTTTTAGATAACTCAGAGTCAGCGCTATATAATATCTTTAATTCAGATATTCTAATTCATAATGGATGTACAACTGCAATAGAAAACACTATTTCTAATAAAATTTCTATTTGTCATATAAATCATAGAAATAAAAAATTTGAACAATATTTACCTGTTAAAATAAGCTACAACTCGTCTAATTTTTTTCAATTAGAAAAAATATTTAGAGATTGTATTAAAAAAAAATCTTACGATAGATCAAAATATTTAAAAATTTTAAAATATTTAAAAAATTACATAAGTCAACTTAATAAAAGTAGTAGTGATGTAATCTCAAAAAACCTATTAAACATAAAATTACAGGATGAATTAAAAATTAAAAAAGAATTTATCGTAGAAAATAAAGATAAAAATAAAAAAAAAGATTGGTTTTTTCTACTTAAAAGAAAACTTATACAAATTTTCTTTTATAAAAAAATCATTTTAACAAAAAAAAAAATTAATGAAAGGCAGAAAAGAAAATTTTTTTCAATACCAAAAGTTATAATTGTAAAAAAATTAAATGAATTACTTAAAATAAACAAGTGTTCAAATAATTATAAAATTTCTTTATTAAAAAAAAATTTATTTTTGATTGAAAATAATTAAATTTTATATGATACTTTTTTTCGAAAAAATAATTTGTTTAGTGATTTGTTATATTTTTTCTTTTATCCCAAATAAGAAAAAAAATTTTGTAATTCTTATTTGCTCTTACAATAATGAAAGTTTTTTTTGGGATAATATTAATTCAGCTTTAAATCAAAAATATTTAAATTATAGAATAATTTATATTAACGATAAATCAACAGACAAAACTTCATTTTTCTTAAAAGTGCTAAAAAAAAAATATGATTTAAAAAAAAGAATATTAATAATTAATAATAAAACAAGAAAAGGAAGTTTAAAAAATAAATTTGAAGTAATAAATAAATATTGTAAAAAAAATGAAATTATTGTTGTATTAGATGGAGATGATAAATTAAGTAATGACCGAGTATTAAGTTATTTAAATTATATTTATAATAAATTTAATATTTGGATGACTTTTGGTTCATATATTCATTTTTCCGGAAAAAAATCATATCAAAAACCCTACCAAAAAAAAATTATATATAAGAATACTTTTAGAAGAAATTTTCATCCTTCTCATCTTAGATCTTTTTATACCTGGTTGTTTAAAAAAGTACCAAAAAGCTATTTCTTGAAAAATCCTGCTAATTTCTTTATGACTTGTGAAGACAAAGCCAGCATGTTTCCATTAATTGAACTCTCCGGTAACCGGCACTTATTTATCAAAGAAAAACTTTACTTGTATAACGACAAAAATCCTATTGGGCTCTATCAGAATAAAAAGAAAGAAAAAGAAAAAAGCATTAATTCTGGTATTATAAAATCTATGAAGCCTTTAAAGCCATTATCAAAAAAATGTTAACCAATTTAATTCAAAGTACAAAATTAAAAATAAATAAATTACTTGGAAGATCCTTTACACCTCATCCAAGAGAAAATCTTTTTATTGATCCAACCGGACTGTGTAACCTAGCTTGTAGATTTTGTGCTTACCCTAAATTACTTCCAGGACATAGTATGGATTTAGAATTATTTAAACGCACAATTAATCAAGCTACCGAGATTGGTTTTAGGAAAGTTTTTTTAACTCCGATGTTAGGAGATGCTTTTATGGATAAAACTCTTGATAAAAAATTAGAATACTTAGAGTCAAATAACCTAATTAATGAGTACGGTCTATATACAAACTTCATTCTCGCTGATGTAGACTTAGTGAATAAATTAAAAAAATTAAGAGAATTATCAATTTCAGTTTATGGAGTTAATTTGGAGGATTTTAAACTTGTTACTAAAAAAGATCAGAAACAATTTGAAAAGTTTGTTAAAAATCTTGAGCTATTAAAAAAAGCATACCAAGCGGGTTCAATCAAATACAAATTGCATTTCAGTATAAGAACTAAAGTTAATGATAATATTTTAAAGTTAGATGGTGTTGATAGAGTAAATTATGTCTTAAAACATAAAAAGGGTGAAGTAATAGATTTATTAAACTATTTTAAAGATTTTGTAAAAATTACTGTAGCGACGGTTACAGATACTTGGCTAGGAGTTGTAAAACAAGAGGACGTCGATGTCCTGGGTTATAAAGTTTCTCCAGCGGGACCAATGGCTGGACCGTGTAATTTAATATTTGGGTCGATTCAAATTAGATATAATGGAACAGTTCACGCTTGTACAAGAAGTGTTCAGGATAAATTAAAGATTGGCGATCTAACAAAAAACAACCTTAAATATATTCTTTCTTTTAAAAATCCAGAATATAAGTCACTAGTGGACTCACAAATGAGCGAAAAATATTCTGAAGCATGCATAGGCTGCGCTCATTATAGAAGTGTCTATCAAAATTTTAAGTCTGGTCATGGGACTTATGCAGCTAAACTTAAATTAAAAGATACTTTAAAATTTTTATCATCAGATTAAAAAATAAAATCAAATGTGTGGTTTTGTAGGAATTTTATCCAATAAACATGTCTCTAAAGATATCTTAGAAAAATCTATTAACTCAATTTCCTATCGAGGACCAGATGATAAAAAGATTTTACAATCTGATTATTATAATTTTGCTTTTTGCAGATTAGCTATTAACGATTTGACTGAAAAATCAAACCAACCATTTGTCGATGATAATAAAATATTAGTTTTTAATGGTGAAATTTATAACTTTAGAGATTTAAATTATTCCTTCAATTTACAAAGTCATAAGAATTCCGATACCTCGACCTTGTTTAATTTATTAAATTTAAAAGGTAATGAAGAGGCATTGAAAGAACTAAACGGAATGTTTAGTTTTGCCATTTACGATAAAAAGAAAAAAGAATTATTTTGTGCCAGAGATAAATTTGGGCAAAAACCTTTTTTCTTTTCTATAATTGATAATGAAACAATCATTTTTTCGTCTGAAATTAAAGCAATTTTATACTCTGGTCTAATTAAACCAAGTATTAATATAAAATTTTTGTCTAATTATTTACAAAATTCTTATGATAATGAGCAAACAATTTATAATGAAATTTTCTCTCTACAGCCAGGGCATTCATTAAGTTTTTCGAAAAATAAAGTTGAGATAAAAAAATATTCTGTAAAAAAAAACGATCATTTTCAAGAAATTAACGAAATGGACGTAATTGATAATTTCGAAAAACTTTTTTCTAAATCGATTGAAAAACAATTAAATGCCAGTGTAGAAACAGGAGTTCTTTTAAGTGGAGGACTAGATTCAACTCTAATAGTTTCAGAGGCAGCCAAACAAAAAAAAAATATTAAAACTTTTAGCTATGGATTTAGTAAAGGAAATAACGAATTAAGTTATTCTAAGCAAGTTGCAGAAAAATTTAGTACAGATCACTTTGAATTTTTTGATAAAGATTTAAAAGTTGCAGAAATGATTAATTTAATGCAAAAAATTTATGACGAACCATTTTTAGACTCATCTAATATACCTACATTCTTAATCTCAAATCTAGCCAGTAAACATGTAAAAGTTACTTTGACAGGAGATGGAGCAGACGAACTTTTAATGGGCTATTCAAATTGGCATAATCGTATATTTAAACTAAAAGAGACACAAGATTCACCTCTGAGCAAAATCTTTAACATAAATTTTAGAAATAAAATAATTCAGAAATTTACCAAATACAGTTTATTTCTCAAATATAACGAAATAATCTATGAAAGTGAAAATGAAAAATCTGCACTTAAAAAACTAACTTCATCTTTTACTAATAGTGATCTCTTAAATTTTGGATTAAAAACTGATATACATTATTCAAAAAAAAAAAAATACAGCGGAGATTTATTTAAATTATTTTATGAAGAATGTATAAATGATTATTTGCCAAATAATATTTTATACAAAAGTGATAGGGCATCAATGTTTAATTCACTTGAATTTAGAGCTCCCTTTTTGGACGAGGATCTCTCAAACATGCTATTATCAATGAAAAAAAAATACAAAATTGATAAAAATAAAACAACCAAAAAAATTTTAAGATTAATCTTAAAAAAAAGAGGTCTTGAAAAAAATATTTACAGTAGAAATAAAATGGGCTTTGGCTCTCCGATTAATAAATGGTTAAAAAGAGATGACGTTTTTTCACTAAAGAAATCCACACTATTTGATAAAAATAATAAAATGTATAATTTTCTAGATTACAGCTATGCTAAAAATTTCTTCAACAAAGGAAACATGCAAGAATGGTGCCTATTAATTTTATCTACTTGGTTTGCTAATAATAAATATATATAAGATTTAATGAAAAAAATTTTTATTACAGCAGAGGTAGGCATCAATCATAATGGCGATTTAAAAATTGCTAAAGAAATAATTAAAGGTTGTAAAGATTCTGGAGCGGATGCTGTAAAATTTCAAAAAAGATCCATTGAAGATGTTTATACTAAAGAACAACTTGAGTCTTTCAGGGAAAGTCCTTGGGGAAAAACTTTTAGAGAGCAAAAAGAAGGCATTGAATTAAATGATGCTGAATATGATGAAATTGATAAATTTTGTAAAAAACTTGATATCGAGTGGTATGCAAGTGCTTGGGATGTAAAAAGTCAATTATTTTTAAGAAACTTCAATACTAATTACAATAAAGTTGCTTCTGCAATGTTAACAAATTTTAAATTATTAAATGAAATAGTAAAAGAAAAAAAACATACATTTATTTCCACTGGAATGCACACAATGGATGAAATTAAAAAGGTTGTCGATCTATTCAAAAAAAATAATTGCTCTTATGAATTAATGCACACCGTTAGCACTTATCCTATGAAAGATGAAGATGCGAATTTAAATTTTATAAAAACTTTAAAGGATACCTTTAGATGTAATGTTGGATATAGTGGTCACGAAAATGGCAGAGCTGTTTCAGCTGCTGCAGCCGCACTAGGGATTAGCTCTTTAGAAAGACATGTAACCCTTGACAGAACGATGTATGGCTCTGATCAAGCAGCATCTTTAGATATTGATGGTTTAAAAAAAACTATAGCTTATGTTCGAATTATAGAAAAAGCAATGGGATCTGGTAAAAAAATTATTCTAGAAGAAGAAAAAGAAATTAGGAAAAAACTAGCTCCAATTAAAAAGTGAAGCAGGAAAATCAAAATGGAAATCTTACGGAATATAATTTTAAGTGATAATAAAAATTTTAGAAAAAGAGATAAAAGAACAAATAAGTACTTTTCGTTAGTAGAGAAAGAGCATAAATTATTTGAAAAAAAATTTAGAAATAAAAGCAAGATAGTTTCGTCCGCACTTTTTATTAATAAAAAAAATTGCAGTGTATGTAATTCGAATAATTATAAAAATTTTATAATAAAATTCGGATTTCAATATGTAAAATGTTCTAATTGTAGTCATATTTATCTAAGAAATCAGATTAAAAAAAAAATACTTCTTGATTTATACTCTAAGTCAAAAACAGATAGAGTAAGCCGAGAAAGAAAAAAGTTTTCAGATTTAGATATATATTGGCAAAACTTATATTTCAAATATTCCAATATAATTAACACTCTTAAACCAAAAGGAAAATTTTTGGATATAGGTTGTGGAGATGGTGCTTTTTTAAAGTTTATGAAAAATAACTTCAATTATGAATTGTTTGGTACTGAATTTAGCTCTGATACAAAAATGAAACTTAAAAAACTTTTAGGAAAAAATTTTTTCTATCAAAAAGAAATTGAAGATTTAAAAATACCAAATTCTTATTTTGATATTATTTCGCTTATCGGCGTTCTAGAACATCTATCCGACCCTGGAAAAATGTTTAAGTCATTAAATAAATATTTAAAAAAAGATGGAATTATATTTATTTTGATACCGAATATTGAAAGTTACGCTTTTTCAATTTTAAAAGACAAGACACCTGCTTTAAATCCAAGGGCTCATTTGAATTTTTTTAACCCTAAAAGTTTAGAAAAAATAGCAAAAAAAAATAACTTTAAAATTATTAACCAATATCAAGAATTACCTGTAATAGATTTGGTACATGAAAAAAGAAAAGTGAATGATTTAATTTTAAAAAAAATAATTAAAGAAAATAAATGCTATTACCACTTATATTTATTAAGAAAGAGAACTAACAAAATTTAGTTTTAATCAGATAATTAATTTAGTGAAAAAAAAAATTATTTTTTTTATAAGGCATTTTAATGATTTAGATCATATTTCACCAATAATATGGTCTTTACTTAAAACAAAAAAAATAGAAGCAATCATTTTTTTTACAGATCCTTTTAATGAAAAATTTTTTAAAAAAAACTTTCGAACAATTATATTAAAAAAATATGGTGCAAAATTAGTTGGATTCTCTGACTCAAATTATAGATTTAAGTTTTTATTACCTTATATTGGATCATTATTCCGTCTCGATAATAATTTTTTAAATATAAATATTATCTCCTCTAAAATTGGTGGAATTATTTTGTATCTTTTTTTTAAAAAAAAATTTCAAGATGAGTTTATAAAAAAAAAATCATTCGAATTAATTAATGATAATTATTCAATTCTAGTTTTTGATCATATGGTAAATGATTTAAGAAAAGAAATAATCAAATATTCAAAAAATAAGAAATGTATTAATATAGCATTACCCCATGGTGCGGTTTTATATTCATACAAAAAAAAATGGCTAAACAAATTTAAAAAAAAATCAGCTTTATCATTAAAGATATTTGATAAAGTAATTTTTCCTAACGGGATAGATAAATTTTATGGAATTGAAAAAAAAATTCTAAAAGAAAAGTTCTTAAAACTTGGCTCACCAAGATTCACTATTCCATGGATAAATGTACTTAAAAATAACTTTTCAAAAAAAATGCAAAAAGAGAGAAAAAAAATAAATATATTATTCCTAGTTGAGAAAGAATTTAATTTTTATCAAAATAGAAAACACATAATTTCTGATATTAAAAAACAAACTCAAATTCTTCAATTTTTAAAAAAACAAAAAAATTTTTCCTTAAAAATTAAATTAAATACGAGAAGCATTACTCAAAGTCAGTTATATCGCTTAGAAAAATTTTATAATGAAAATATATCAAAAGATGAAACGAATAATCTAATATTTTGGAGCGATATTGTAATATGCGGTGGGGGCACAAGTATTATTCTTCAATCTATTGCTACTAAAGTTCCTACAATATGCTGTACTTTTCTACATCCTGAACATAAGTTTTTTTATAAAAATTTTGGATATCCAAAGGAGGTAAAAAACTTTCAAGAGTTTGCAAAATTTATTTTAGGTAAAAATTTTTTAAAAGTTAAATCTGAAAGAAAAAGATTAAACTTTCTAAAAAAAATTGTAATGATAAATCAAAATCCTTTTAAATTATATAATAATTTTTTTTTAAATTTAAAAAAATAATTATATTTTATGAAAAAAATAAAAATAAATACTAAAAAATTTGTTCTGAAGAACTTTCAAAAAAAATTGATAAATAAAAATTATCTTAGTTGGTTTAAAAATAAAAAAGATTACAAGTATATTGTAAACTCAACTAGTAAAATGAATTTAGATAGTCTTAAAAATTATGTCGATAAGAATTTAAAAAATAGTAAGGTTATATTTTTATCTATCAATTTAAAAAAAAATAATAAACACATTGGAAATGTTAGATTGATGTATGGTAAAAATAGATCGATGAAATTTAGCATTATGTTAGGTGATGCTAAATACAGAAATAAAGGATTAGGATCAGAAGTATTAAACATTTGTTCAAACTACGTATTTCGTAAGTTAAAAAGAAAAATGCTATCTGCTGAAGTTATTTTGAACAATAAATCAGCTGTGAGAATTTATGAAAAATGTGGCTTTAAGATTACTAAGGCTTATTTTAAAAAATTTAAAAACATAAAAACTAAGTTTTTATTAATGACGAAAAGTAAAGAGGAAAATGAGGGTGAAGAACATATTGCATTTGTACCAGCTAGAAAAGGTAGTGTTGGTTTTAAAGATAAAAATCTTATTTTATTTAAATATACTGGAGAATTTTTAAAAAAAAATGAATTATTCAGTAAAAAATTTGTTTCCACTAATGACAGTAGGGTAGAAAAAATTTCTAAAAAATATCATTTTCATGTGCATAAAAGAAGTGATTTATTATCTGGGAATAAAATATCAATTAAGAAAACATTGAAAAATTTTATTAAAGAAAAAAATATCTCTAAAGAATCTATAATTTGGCTTTTTTATATTCCAATAATTTATAAAAGAAAAAAAGATTTCATTAATGCAAAAAAAATTACTTTATATAAAAATTTTAAAAGTTTGTGCTCCTTTAAAAAAATTGATAATAGTCCTTTTAACAGTTGGTACAAAAAAAAGGGAAAAATGTTTCAATTTATTAAAAATGATTATTTTAGAAGGCAAGACTTACCAGAGACATTTACCCACTACCATTACTTGTGTGCTTTTAAAGCTAAATATATAGATTTACTAAATTCAGAATTAGTTTGCAGTGATACTATACCTATTATTTTAAATAAAAATACTTCTTCAAATTTAATCGAGATTGATTCCAGTCACGATTATGTACTTTGGAAAAAAAATGAAAAAAAGTATAAAAAACTCAAATAGAATTTATTCAAAGGCTGTGGAACTAATTCCTAGTGGTGGGCAGACGTATAGCAAAGGAGTCACCCAGTTCTCTGAGGGCATTTCGCCAAAATATTTAAAAAGTGGAAAAGGAGCTTACGTTGTAGATGTAGATAATAATAAATATTTAGATTATGTTATGGGTTGTCAGCCTTTGTTGTTGGGATACGCAGATAAGGACGTTAATAATGCTGTGGCATCACAATTAAAAAAAGGCTCAACTTTTAGCTTACACAATGAACTTGAAGTTGATGTAGCTAAACTTTTAAAAGTAAATATTCCCTCAGCCGAAATGTCTAGGTTTGGCAAAAATGGAGCTGACGCAACAACTATTGGCGTAAGAATTGCAAGAGCTTATACAAAAAGAGATCACATTGCATTTTGTGGGTATCATGGTTGGCATGATTGGTTCATAACCACTACAGACTTAAATAGCGGTATACCAAAGTTCAATAATCAACTAGCGCACTCTTTTGAGTATAATAATATTTCTAGTTTAGAGAAGATCTTCAAGAAACATAAAAATAAAATCGCAATAGTAATTATGGAACCAATTACAGTACTGGAACCAAAATGTTATGGGCCAAAAAACTGTAAATCTTTAGGTTGTAAAAAATTTTGTCAAAGAAATTTTTTAACAGAGGTGAAAAAATTGGCAAAAAAAAATGGAGCGCTTTTAATGTTTGATGAGATAGTGACTGGGTTTAGATTTGATATAGGTGGAGTTCAGAAAATGACAGGAGTGGTTCCTGATTTATCAGCATTTGCCAAAGGTATTTCAAATGGTGTGCCTTTATCAGCTATATCTGGAAGAAAGGAATATATGAAGCTTCTAGAAAAAACTTTTTTTTCATTCACTTACGGAGGTGATTGTATTGGTTTAGCAGCAGCTAAAGCCACTATTCCTAAACTAAAAAAATTAAAAGTGCCACAACATTTAAATTTTATCGGCAAAAAACTTAAGGATGGTATGAATTCGATAATTTCAGAAAATAATTTAAATGAATTTCTAGAATGTATAGGCTATCCATGCCGATCAGTGCTTTCTATAAAAACTACAAAAAAATTTAATGATTTAGAAATTAAAACATATATTCAACAAGAGTTCTTTAAAAGAGAAATTCTTTGGGCAGCATACCACGCAGTTTCTTGGAAGCATAAAGCAAAAGAGGTAAACAAAACGCTATCTGCTTTTGATCAAATTTGTAAAAATTTTAATAAGAATTTTTTAGAAAAAAATTTTAAAATAAAAAATTTTTTAGAAGGAAAAAAACTAAAACCTGTTTTTAGAAAAGTATCCGATTTTAATTCTTATATTAAAAAAAATGATTAAACTTGGAGTAATGCAAGGCAGGTTATCGCCACCAAAAGGAAATTTGATACAACATTTCCCCTCAAAAAATTGGATAAATGAATTTAAAGTTTGTCAACATCTTGGTTTGAAATCAATAGAATGGGTTTTTGAAAATGAAAATTATTTAGAAAATCCAATTTTTGATCTGGAAAAACTAAATCAAATTTCAGACTTAATAAAAAAATTTGATATTAAAGTAAATTCTGTCGTGGCAGACTACTTTATGCAAAATAAATTATTTGATGAGAAAAAAGAAGACATTCAAAAAAATGTTGATGTATTAAAAAAATTAATAATTAACTGTAAGAAAATTGGTACAAAAATAATTGAAATTCCTTTTGTTGACAGCTCTTCTATAAAAAACAAAAATCATATTAATGAATTAAGAGAAAACTTAAAAGAACCTTTGAATTTAATTGAAAAAAATAACATGTATTTAAGTTTAGAGACAGATTTAGATCCAAATAATTTTAAGAAACTAATAAAAGAATTTCATCCAAAAAAAGTATTTGTTAATTATGATATGGGAAATAGCGCTTCTTTGGGTTATAACCCAGAAACAGAAATCGAAACTTTAAAAAAATATATTATTAATGTTCATATTAAAGATAGATTATTCAAAGGCTCAACAGTGCCTTTAGGAAAAGGCTCAGTTAATTTTGATGTTGTTTTTAAAAAACTAAAAGAAATAAATTATCAGGGAGATTTTATATTACAAACTGCAAGACTAGATCTTCCTCAGTCAGAAGTTAAGGAAAAATTTGAACAAACAATAAAAAAGAATATTAATTTTATTAAGAAATATAGTTATGAATAAATTCAGCTTGAAAAATAAAAATATTGTTATTACTGGAGGCGCAGGATTTCTTGGAGAACAACATGTATTGGCGGTTGTCGAAAGAGGCGGAATTCCAATAATATTTGATAATAATAATTTAAATATTTTAAGATTAAAAAAAAAACTCTCTGATCGTAAAATCAAAGGTTACTTTTTTAAAGGAAGTGTAGCCTCAGAAAAAGATTTATTACGTTTTAAGAAATTTTTACAAAAAAAAAAAATTATATCCTAATGTGCTTATTAATAATGCAGCATTAAATCCAAAATTAATCAAAATTAATTCATCAAATCTTTTAGAAAAATATTCAATAAAAGATTGGAATAAGGAAATTGAGATAGGACTTACAGGGGCTTTTCTGACAAGTAAAATTATTGGAGGTGTAATGTCAAAAAAATTGGTTGGAGGTGTAATAATAAATATTTCTTCCGACTTAGGTCTAATAGCTCCAGACAATAGAATTTATAATCACTCTAAAAAGCAAATAAATGTAAAACCAGTATCATACTCAGTAATTAAACACGGCATAATAGGATTAACCAAATATCTAGCAACATATTGGGCTGACAAAAATATTAGAACTAATTGTCTTTGTCCTGGCGGAGTCTATGAAAGTCAAGATAAAGCATTTGTTAAAAAAATTTCAAAACTCATACCCTTAAAAAGAATGGCCAGGGTGGATGAATATAAAGGAGCAATCCAATTTCTTTGTTCAGATGCCTCAAGTTATATGAATGGCTCAAATCTAATAATAGATGGCGGCAGAACCATTTGGTAAATGGATCACAATAAAGCAATAAGTAAATCAAATAAGTTGATCATACTATCTTTAGCAGTGATAGCATCTCTTTTTGAGTTTCTTGGAATTAGCTTAATTTATCCATTTTTAGATTTAATTTTTGAATTTAATGCTGTGCCATCAAATTATTTTGAAAAAGTTTTTGCTGTTCTCGAGACCTATCAAATTACTGATTCAAAGCTAATTATTGGAATATCAATAATTTTACTTATTTTTTTCAAAGGTTTTATAAATGCTTTTTATAGATATTATTTAAACGTTGTTGTCCATAAATGGATTATTAGATTCCGAGAAGAAACATATCAAAAGTTATTTAAAACAGATGTAGATCAAGTTTCACAAAGTATAAGCAGGATTTATAATGCTTTGACCAAGCAATCTGAAATTTCTGGAGGAGCAATGAACACAAAATATAATATTGTTCAAATTTTAATCAATACATCATTTCTTGTGATTCTTGGTATGCTAATTTCATTTAAAGGTTTTATTTTATCGTTAGTTTTATGTGCTCTAATTTATCTTACATTTACGATAACCTACAAAACTTCAAAAAAATTAGGCGTTAAATATGCCAATATTAATGAAAAATTTTATAATTTAACCAACGAAATTTTATCAAATTTTAACTATTTAAAATCTACTAACTCATTTTATAAATTTAAAGATAATATTTTTTTTTACATAAAAAATATTTCACAATCAGTAATCAATTTAGGCTTAGTCACTCATACTACTAAAGCGTTAACGGAACCAATAATCTTATTATGTTTAATGATTATCTTTTATGTAAATATTAATTATTTAAAAATAGATATAAGTTCAATTCTTTTACTTTATGCAGTTTTGATTAAAACTTTTTCTAATATTTTAAGTGCTATCCAGCGATATCAACAATATAATAATGATCTTGCGGCAGTAGAATATTGTTCTAAAATATATGGCGAACTGAAATTTAATAACCAATTACAAAAAAATAGCAATATAATTAATAACATTGAAAAAATAGAATTAAAAAATTTGGACATTTCAGTTCATAATAAAAAAAATCTTAGAATTAAAAATTTAAAATTAGAAAAAAATAAAATTATTCTAATAATTGGAGAGTCTGGAACTGGTAAATCAACTCTTATAAATAGTATTTTGGGACTTTACAAAAATTATAGTGGAAAAATATTTTTTAATAATTTTGATATCGAAAAAATTAATCATGAGGAGATTAAAAATAAAATAGGCTATATATCTCAAGAAATAACTATGTTCAATCTATCATTAAGAGAAAATCTAACGTTTAGATCTAAAAACATTGATGACAAACAACTTATAAAATTAATAGAAAAATTTGATCTTAAAAAAATTTTTCAAAATAATAAAATAGACTTAGATCTAAAGATAAATCAGCTTAAATCAAATTTATCAGGTGGAGAAAAACAAAGGATATCATTTTTAAGAGAAATAATTATAAACCCTGATTTTATGATACTAGATGAAGCAACTAGTGCTTTAGACTCTGAAAATATAGAAAGGTTTAAAAGTTATTTATTAAAAAATAAATCTAACATGGCATTATTGATCATCTCTCATCAAAAAAATTTTTTTAATATTTCTGATGAAATTTATGAGATCCAAAATGAGGAATTGGTAAAAATCAAATGAAAATTTTTTTTTTCAACAAAGGTCCTGAAAAATTGGGAACTCAAAGAATATATGTTCAAAATTTATCTAAATGGTTAAAACCGTTAGCAAAAAAAATTAAAATTGGAAAAAAATTATCCGAGGGTTTTCAAATTTATATAATGTCAAAATACTCAACACCCAACGAAATTAAAAAAGTCAAACAATATAATAAAGCATTAGTTGGTTTAATTCATCCGTCAGATGCAAATAATTATGAATTTTCAAAATTAAAATTAGCAGATTTTTTGATAGTTGGCTCTATAGAAGAGAAAACTTATTATCAAAATTATAAAAAAGAAGTTCTAAGATTCCCGCAAATTGAAAATTATACTTTCAAAAAAAAAAAACACAAAAACAAAACAAAAATTTTATTTGGATATCATGGTAACCTGGAAAATTTAAAAAATTCCAATTTAAATTATATTAAAGCATTAGAAAAACTATCAGAGAAAATTGATTTAGAATTTTGGACAATTTACGATAAATCACTAGGTACCTGGAAAGGGACTAAAAAGCTTAAAATTAAACATATAAATTGGTCCCCAAGAAATCTAAAAAATTTTTTAAATAAAATAGATATCGGATTAGTGCCGTGTACTAATAATTTTTTTTTAGATAGAGATCAAAATAAAATAGGGCTTTTACTCAAAAATTTCAAACGTTTCAGTGATAACTTGGGTAGAAATAATGATTATATAATTAAGTTTAAAAACAATGCAAATCCAGGAAGATCACATTTGTTCCACCAAGCATATATTCCAGTGGTAGCTGATTTCTGGCCATCACATTTTGAAATTCTTTCAGATGAAAACTCAGGTTTTTTAGCTCACAGCTTTTATTCTTGGTATTATGCCTTAGAGGCTCTAGCCTCATCTAGTCTATTAAGAAATAAAATGTCTAATAACGCGATAAAAAAATATAAAATTTTATATGACAAAAAAAAATGGGCTAAAAATCTTTATAATCAAATGAAATATATATATTATAAAAACTAGGATGGTTGAAAATTTTAAAAATAATTTGATCAATGCTGTTGTTGAAAATTATCCCTACCCACATATACATCTAAAATCAGTCTTTGGTGATTCAAATAAAGAAATTCTGGAAAAATTTCCTGATCTCTCAAACTATGATTCAAAAAAAATTGAAAATAACAATTTACATCTTAGTGTTAGGTTGAATGAGATTAAACAAAAAAATATTGTTGAATTTTGGAAGCCTTTTATTAACTTTATAACTTCAAATGAAATTTTTGATATAATTTCAAATAAATTTAATATTAAAGAAAAAAAAATTTTTCAAGATTATAATTTTGGTATCAATACTCCTGTTAAACATAAAAGTACTGTAAGAGGCCCACATTTTGATAATACAAAAGTTTTATACGCTGGACTAATTTATATGAGAGAGAAAAATGACACAACTACCGGGGGGAATTTTAGAATTTTTGAAAAAAAAGTAAAAAATTTTACAATTGCTTCTGGGAGAGCAGTTAGTGATGACCAAGTTAGATTATTTAAAGAAATAAACTATGAGCCTTGCAGTATGATATTATTTAAAAACTCACCTGTTTCAGTTCATGCAGTTTCACCGAGGTCGATAAGTAAATTTGCAAGAAAATATATTACATTCAATGCAACAACAGAATCAGACTTTTTTAAGATTCAACCAAAAAAAAATATTTTAAATAAATTAAAAAGTTTATTAAAATTTTAAATTCTTGAAAAATAAAATTAAAGTCCTAATTGATTATCCTGTAGAAAAATTTTACAACGGCCAAACTTTTCCAGGGCTATTATACTCTGAACTCAAAAATGACTCTAGATTTGAAATTTTTTTACCAAATAAAAATAAAAATTTCAAAGATCTAGATTTAATGATTATTTTTGCGGGAGGAAATCATTATAAATTTTTTGATGATATTTTTTCCTCAATTTTTTCAAAAGAGTTAAAAAAAAAATTCTTTTCAAAATTTAAAAAATATATAATTTGGGTAGGTTATTTTTTAAGTTTAAAAAGTTTGGGTTATTATAATAGATTACTTATACCTAATATTGCATATCAAAAAAGAATAAAAAAAATAAAGAAAATTCATAAAAATATGAAAATTTTACATAGATTAGATGGAATGTATAAAATTATTTGTAAAAACTATGGAGTAGATAAAACGGTAAAAGAATTAAATAAATTATCTGATTTAACAGTTCACCAGTCGAACTATTCACAAAAAATTTGGAATGAGGAAATTAAAACAATTTTTGGAAAAAAAATAAATCTTGAGAGCAAGAAAGAAGTTCTAATTCATAATGGAGTCGATACTAATTTATTTAATCCAGAAGGAGAAATCATAAAGTTAAAAGGAAAATGGAAAATTTTGAATGTTTCAGCAAGTTCAAATCCAAACAAAAATTTATTATCTGTTTTGGAAATTGCCAATTTATTGAAAGATAACGAAGATTTTCAATTTTATTTCATAGGTGAGCAAATTAATGATCCAATTTGTGGAAAAGATATTAAAAAATTTAATAACTGTCATTATATTGGTAAAATAAATGATCGAGAGGAAATAGCAAAATATTATAGAAGTTGTGATATTTTTTTATTTCCTGCCTTAAATGACTGTTCTCCTAATGTTATTTTAGAGGCGATGTCATCGGGCCTCCCAGTTGTCACTTCTAATTCAGGTGGTAATGTAGAATTAATCAGCAAAGATGACTTTCAGGGCGGCATAGTTTTAAATGATAAAAACCCAATTCTTGCAATAAAAACAATTACAGAAAATTATGATAAATTTAAGAGCGAAAGTCTAAAGATTGTAAAAAAATATCATGATATCAAAATAGTAATTGATAATTACAAAACTCAAATTTTAAATTTAGTTTCTTAAAAATGGTTCTTAAAAGAATAAAAAAAAAAATTGTAGAAACACTAACCTATATTAAATTTAGAAATAATCCTTTTGGGCAAAATCTACTTGGAGATAAACAGGATTATTTAGACTTATTTAATGAAATTAAAGATAAAAGTTATCCATTAATTGATGATATTGAAAAAAAAAATGGATATGCAATTGATAAAAATTGGTTAAATAAACTAGCTTTACAAACACAAATAGTAAAAAAAAAAAACAAATTAAACTACCAACATGGTAGAATTTTGTATTCATATTTAAGAAAATACTTAAAAAAAAAAAATAATTTTGAAACTATAAATATATTTGAAACTGGAACAGCTAGGGGATTTTCATCTGTTTGTATGTCAAAAGCTTTAATAGACTCTGGCTTTATAGGAAAGATTGACACAATAGACATTATTCCTCATACAAAAAAAATATATTGGAATTCAATTTCAGATATTGAAGGAAAAAAAAATAGAATGGAACTATTAATTAATTGGAAAAATGAAGTTAAAAACATCAATTTTATTGAAGGATTAACTTCAAAAGTTCTAAAAAATTTTCCTGACAAAAAGATTAATTTTGCGTTTTTAGATGCACAACACGATATGGAAAGTGTTTTGGATGAATATAATTTTTTAAAAGATCGTCAACAAAAAGGAGACATTATTATTTTTGATGATGTCTCAAGTAATTTTAATGAGATTAGGAGAGCAATAGAGAAGATAAAATTAGAGAGAGAATATAAAATTAATTTAATTGAATTTGAAAATGAAAATCGAGGATATGCAATTGCAACAAAAATTTAAAAAAAATCTTGGTGTTTTTTTTAGTAATAATACTTCTTTAGAGGAATGGAATGAAAATGGATTTTTAAATAGAGAGGTTCATTATTATAAAGAACTTGCAAAAAAAAAAATTAATATAACTTTTTTCACTTATGGAGACAGAAAAGACCTAAAATATAAAAACAATCTATTTCCAATTAAAATTGTCCCACTTTATTCCAAATTTTATTTTCCGAATGTTACTATTTTAAAATCTATATTAAATTTATTTTTTCCTATCTTTTATAAAAAAGAAATAAAAAAATTGAATATTATAAAATCTAATCAAGTCTGGGGGAGTTTAGTGCCCTGTATAATTAAATTTTTTTTTAAAATTCCATTTTATATTAGAAGTGGATGGGAGCCATCTTTTAGATCAACAGACTTTGGAATACCCAAAATTAAAATTTTTTTTGTATTTCTAAATTCCTTAATTTGTTACAATTATACTGATTTTATTTTAGTAAGCTCTAAAAAATTAAATCATTTTATAAAAAAAAAATTTAAAATAAAAAAAAAAATTTCAACATTAGGAAACTTTATTGATCTTAATCTTTTCAAACCAAAAAAAATGAAACGAATTAGAAATCAAATACTTATGATATCAAGAATAACCAACCAAAAAAATATTGAACTTCTAATAGATGCTTTATCAAAATCGAATATAATTTTAACCCACATTGGTTCGGTTACTCCATTAAAAAAAAAATATATTTTAGAATTAGCTAAATCAAAAAAAACTAAAATAAAATTTCTTGGTAAAAAAAAAAATGAAAAGCTCCCATATTACTATAATAAAAGTAGTGCATATGTAATTTGCTCAAGAGTTGAGGGAAACCCTAAGTCTTTATTGGAGGCAATGGCTTGCAAATGTCCAATCGTTGGAACAAAAGTTGAAGGTATAAAAGATCTTATAGTTCACAATAAAAATGGATTATTATGTTTAGAAAATGCTAAAAGCTTAAAAGCTTCAATACTTAAAATTCTGAAAAATAAAAATTTGAGTGAAAGACTTTCTCATTATGCGCTTAATTATGTCAAAAAAAATAATTCATTTTCAAATTATTTGAACTTTGAATTTAAAACTATAATGAAATATGCAAAATAATTTAAAAATTGCTATAATTGGTCTAGGTTACGTAGGATTACCCCTTGCTCTGGCTTTCTCAAAAAAATTTAAGGTTTTAGGATTTGATATAAACAAAAATAGAGTTTTAGATCTCCAAAAAGGCATTGATAAAAATAATGAGTTCAAAAAGAAAGATTTTATCAGAAATAAAAATTTATTATTTAAGTATGATGACAAGGAATTAAATTCTCAAGATGTATTTATTGTCACAGCTCCAACACCTTTAAAAAAAGGAAATTTACCAGACTTAACTACTTTAATTAGTGCAATAAAAATAGTTGCAAAAAAAATGAAAAAAAATTCAATTATAATAATTGAATCTACAGTTTATCCAGGAGCAACAGAAGAAGTTTGCATTCCTATAATAGAAAAAACTTCTAAATTAAAGTTAAATAAATCATTTTTTTGTGCATACTCTCCAGAAAGAATAAATCCTGGTGATAAGGAAAAAACACTAGAAAAAATTACAAAAATTGTTTCCGCCTCTAATTATAAAACGCTAAAAAAAGTCTCTAAACTTTATAAAACTATAATTAAAGCAGGTATTTACGAATCTAAATCAATTAAAGTAGCAGAAGCAGCCAAAGTAATTGAAAATACACAAAGAGACTTAAATATCGCTTTAATTAATGAGCTTTCTTTCTTGTTTAGCAAATTAAAAATTGAAACTAAAGAAGTGCTAGACGCAGCATCAACAAAATGGAATTTTTTAAAATTTCAACCAGGTCTAGTAGGAGGTTACTGTGTAAGTGTAGATCCATATTATTTAACTTTTAAATCTAAGCAAGCAGGGTATAAACCAAAAATAATTTTATCTGGAAGGAAAGTAAATAATTCAGTTTCAAGATTTATTCTTGTTAGAACAAAAGAGTTTTTACAAAAAAAGAAAATATCAATTAAAAAATCTAAAATTTTAATCGCTGGGTTTGCGTTCAAAAATGATTGTAATGATTGCAGAAATACAAAGGTTTTTGATATTTACAAAAATTTTCAAAACAAGGTTAATAAAATTGATGTTTACGACCCGTTAGTAAATTCTGAAGATGTATTTAAAGAATACAAAATAAATATAATAGAACAGCCTAAGAAAAATTATTACGATGGTCTAATATTAGCAGTAAATCATGAAATTTTTAAAAAAAAAAAATATCATTTTTTAAAAAATTCTTAAAAAAAAGATCTGTAATTTTCGATGTTAAAAACATTTTTGATGGGAAGAATACTGATTTAAGGCTTTAATGAAAAAAAAACTTAAAAAATTTTTTTATATTATCTTACGATTTTATATTCCAGATTGCATAAAAGGTCATTCATTTTTTTTAAAAAAGATTAAAGATTATGATCTAATAGTTGATCTGGGTTCAAACAAGGGGGAATTTGAAAAAATTTTTTTGTCCCAAAAGAAAAATGTATATTTTTCATCCATAGAATTTGATGAAAATCATAACAAAGAAAAGATAAATAAAAATAATTTTGCTGTAAACAAAATACTATCCGATCATGACGGTGTTGAAAGCATCAATTTAATTCAGAGTAAAAAGGACCCAAAATATTTTGGAAAAATTTGGTCAATAGTGGAGGACAAAGATTGGCATATTTTAGAAAAAAAAAATTATGATTCTATATCTTTAAAAAGTTTTTTAAAATTATCAAAAAAAAAATTTGATGTAAAAAAAATTGGTCTGATAAAATTAGATGTTGAGGGAGCAGAAATAAAAGCATTAAAGTCACTAGATGATGAAGATCTAAAAGACATAGATCAAATAACTTTAGAATTTCATGATTTTATGTTTCACACTCAAAAAAAAGAATCTGATGATTTAATTGAACATTTCAAGAATCAAGGTTTTTATTTTTTTGATTTTTCCTTAAAAGAAAAAAGAAGAGACGTGCTTTTAATAAAAGAAAATAATTTAAATTTTCTTGAAAAATATTTTTGTAATTTTTTTACGTCTGCTAAAATAAAAAATTATTTAAACAATCATAACAATTTATTTAGAAGTTATCTTTTATTATTTTACAGAAATTATATTCAGTGAAATCTCATAATATTTTGTAAATAAAACTTATGAAGAATAATATTCTCAGCATTATAATGTCAGTAAAAGATTATAATCCATATTTAGATCAAAGTATTTTAAGTATTTTAAAACAATCTTATAAAAAATTTAGATTCATAATTGTGGACGATGGTGCGGGCAGGAAAGCAAAAAAGAAAATCTTATTCTATAAAAAAATGGATAAAAGAATAGAAATAATAAGAAATAAAAAAAATCTAGGTCTAACGATTTCACTAATAAAAGCTATAAAGCATGCAAAAAGTAAATTTATTGCAAGAATTGACTCCGATGATTATTGCGATCCCGAAAGGATAGAAAAACAAATGTCATGGATACAAAAATCAAAAAAAAGAGTTTTATGTGGAACAAATTATTTCTTAGTTAAAAATAATAAACTTGTAAAAAAGGAAGTTACTCTAGGATACAACAAAATTAAAAAAGATTTAATTTTTAAAAATTGCTTTGCCCACTCATCTACGCTATTCCGGTCGAAAGCTTATAATAGGGTTGGTGGATATAATCCTAAATTTAAGTACTCTCAGGATTATGACCTATGGAGCAGATTAGTAAATTGTGGTATTGCTGAAAACTTGAGAGAACGACTGACCTTTATTAGAGATCATAAAAAAACAGTTAGCAAATTTAAAAAGGGTGAGCAAACTGTGAATTCAATTATAATTTCTTGTAATTATTATCACTACTTAAAAAAAAAAAAATTTTTCAAAATTTATAAAGATTCATCAAAAAATTTGAAATATATTCAAAGCTTAAGATTTTTTGATAATTTTTATAAAAGTTTATTATTTTTAAATAGAAAAAAACTTAAAAATAAATTTGATATTAAATTTTTTAATTTAAATTGGGAATGTTTAAAGATATGCTTCAAACAACCCAAAATGTTTATTTATAATTTGATAGTTTAAAATATGAAAAATAAAAATAAATATTTATCTTCTGAAATTACTCAAACTATAGATTTATTAAAATTAGTTAATAATGAAAATATTAATAAAGATTTTGAAAGATTATGTTCGGAAGGCGTTAATACTATAAAAAAAAAAGGAAAAATAATTTTTTTTGGTAACGGAGGAAGTGCCGCAGATGCACAACATCTAGCAACTGAGTTATCGTGTAGATTTAGATTAAACAGAAAAGCTTTGCCTGGTTTGTCACTTGCAACTGATACCTCGGCAATTACTGCAATTGGTAATGATTTTAAATTTAGTTACATTTTTTCGCGTCAACTAGAAGCAATAGCCAATAAAAATGACTTAGCTATAGCTATAACGACATCTGGAAATAGTAAAAATTTAATTGAAGCTGCTAAATTAGCGAAAAAAAAAAGATTTAAAATTTTTTGCTTAGCAGGTAACAAAGGTGGAAAACTAAAAAAATATGTAAATGGTTCTATAATCATTCCATCAAAAGTAACATCTCAAATTCAAGTAGTAGAAATTTTAATTGGTCAAATGTTTTGTTCGTATTTAGAAGATTTTTTTTATAAAAAAAATTTTTAAAAGGTATTTTATAGTGGAAATTAAATATGTTGATGTAATTTTACCTAATTTCAATAAAGATAAATACTTAGATGAAGCTATAAAATCTGTATTAGATCAGAGTTATAAATATTGGAAATTATATATAATTGATGATTGTTCAAATGATGACTCAATAAAGATTTTAAATAAATATAAAGATAATAAAAAAATTATAATAAAAAAACTTTATAAAAATAAAGGACCGAGTTTTTGCAGAAATTATGGATTAAGAATATCTTCAGCTGATTTTGTTGCTTTCATCGACTCAGATGATATTTGGAAAAAAGATAAGTTAAGTGATCAAATGCAATTTATGATCAAAAATGATTATAAATTTTCTTTCACAGACTATACTCCATTTCTCCAAGAAGATAATAATAAAAAATTTTTAAAACCTACTAAAATTATTAAAGAATTTAATTTAAACAAATTTATAAAAAATTCATCTATAAACACAACCACGATGGTTTTATCTAGATTACTAATAAAAAATTTAAAATTTAAAAAAATAAAAAAACTTGAAGATTATTTATTCAAATGCCAAATTTTTCAGAATGGCCATAAAGCATTTAAGTGTGAAACAAACTCTGCCTACTATAGAATTTTAAAAATTTCTCGTTCAAGTGAAAAAGTGAAAAATATTTTTTATCTTTGGCAAATTAATAGAGATTATCTAAAATTAAATATCTTTGAGAATGTTTTATCAGTTATAATGATAGCTTATAATTCTGTTAAAAAATACGGGATAAAATAGTTGGGCGTGTAGTTCAGTGGTAGAACGCTTCGTTGACATCGAAGAGGCCATAAGTTCAATTCTTATCACGCCCACCATTATTCATTAAAAATCGTCTTTT